>Ga0315273_10000118_pt1 | contig 67932 bp, 145 predicted proteins | sample YL17G02_0_MG_FD_205753 | JGI IMG/M metagenome (GOLD analysis project Ga0315273, IMG submission 205753) | Sediment microbial communities from Yellowstone Lake, YNP, Wyoming, USA - YL17G02_0 | ecosystem: Environmental > Aquatic > Freshwater > Lake > Sediment | place: USA: Wyoming | collected... | reverse complement strand
AGAAAGGTACTAAGAAAGTTATAACAAAGCCAAAGACAGAAACGCCCAAGACAGAAAAACCTGTTGTTATAACAACAGAAACACCGATACCGCAAGAAAAACCTAAGATAGAAATATCATTAATAAAAGATGATTTAGAAAACAGTATTCAACCGTCTATTTCTGAAACGGAAAGGTTTATCTGTTTTCTGAATAAGAGGTTTAATTTAGAATTGCCCAACAATCTAATTATCAATATTCAAGAGATAGGTAAGACCACGAAAGGTTTTTTCAGATGTAAGGAACATCTACAACACTATGAAAATACAGTACAACCTTTGAACACTATCTGTATTTCGAGTAACTTTTTAAAAGAAACACCTTACGAAACAATAGCACATGAAACGGCACATTTTTATAATTACGTGAAAGGTATAAAAGATTGCACTAAAAACCAATACCACAACAAACGCTTTAAAGAAGTCGCTGAACGGTTACTACTGACGGTAGAAAAGGGAAGGCGTGGCTTTGCATACACATCGGAAAGCGAACAATTTAAACAGATGTTAAAAGAATTTAATCCAGATGAAAACGCTTTTCACGTATTCCAGAAATTGAAAGAGGAACAAAAAAGGGTAGAGAACAGGAATTTATTATTCATGTGCAAATGTGGGGTAAAAGTAAGAACGGCACGAAATGAAAATAAACCGTTTCAGGCAACTTGTCAATACTGCAATACTGAATTTAAACAACAGGAATAAAGTTGTTGTTATAACAACAATAATTGAAAGGTGAAAGAAATGACAACATACCACATGATTGCGAATGTAAAAGTTAAATTACATGAATTAGAAAAAGAAATACAGAAGTTAGAAGATTACATAGTAAATGGTGAGAACTGATGAACGATACACTACTTTCCTATGATGTTAAAATGATAGATATTTCACATCACAATAGCAAAAACTCTGACGGATATTCTACGCACATAACCCTGATAAAACAAAGCGAAACGAACAGCGACAGCGAACAAATACACATAGTAGTTTACAGTAAAAAAGAGATACAGTTACGTTTACAGTCAAACAACGAATGATTTATGATTGTTGTCATAAAAGAACGGAGAAGTGAAAAAAATGACAGGAAGTGTTGTTATAACAACAAGAATGGGGAAGTGAAGTTATGAAAAAAAGAAATGTAGAATATGAAAAGAAGTTTAGAGCATACCTATATAGTTTTGATTTTGAAACACATAAAAAAATATGTGAAAATATAAATCTGAAACATAATGTTATAACAACAATGGAGAAGTGAAAAAGATGAAACATAAAATATTCTACGCTATCACCGATATAAATATCAAATTAAGAGAACTCGGTGAAGAAATAAAAAAACTTGAAGGAATGATATGGGAAACAAATATCATGCAAAACGGAGAAGAACAACCAACAAAAAAAGTGAAAACGGAGAAATGAAAGTATGTCTTACGAAACAGTAACGATTGAAACAGGGAAAGGTTTATAAAGCGATATGACATTACATAAATTATAGTAATGAATGAATGAAATGAGTGGAGAAATGAAAGTATGTCTTATGAAATAATCTATAAAACATTTACAATAAAAAAAGGTGATAAATATATCCCTCTTATTGTTTGGGGTAGTAATAATTGCTATGAAGTTTCATATAGCGGAAGGCAAAAGAGAGAAAGAGATTTAGATTTAGCACATTTTCTGTTCAATGGTAAAAAAGAATTTCTATCTCTTTTTGATATGCAAAGTTGTTTTAAATTTGATACGATTTCAGAGGGTATGAATGGGGGTAGTTTACAGGGTAATTATAAAACACCACATGGTTTATTAAAAAGTTTTCAGAAGTATGTATTTAATAGTGGTGAATTAAAAATAAAACCAAGATTTATTAGTTTGCATTACCTTAAAATGAATGAAAAAGAAAAAGAGAGGATAACAAATATTTTTCGGAAAGCGTTAGAGGGGATAGATGAAATACTGACAGAAGAAGAAACAAAAAATATAGTTGATAAATGTTTAAATAAATTAGATGAAAAAACAAGAAAAAAGGTTTTAGAATATAGGCAAAACTTAATTTGTTATCCATATAGTGAATACACCGTTAAGTATGCCTTCAAACAAAAATATAATAAAACGAAAAACAAGAAATGCACGACTTGGGAAGATTTAACCAACATAATCAATAGCGATAATGCTGTTGATTTCAATAAAGACATGACAGATATTGAGTTTGAGAATAGGATAACACCTTTCTTCAATAAACAGGTTGTCTTAAAATCCTATGGAAGTATCATTAGAGGTAGAATAAAAAAAACTCATAAAGGAGATATAGGATTTTTTAAATATGGGATAAGAAACAGGTATAACATTCTATCAAAAAATGACTATGGTTATGCTAATCTGAAAGTAGACAAAATAGTGGAGATAAAATAAATAAAGTTGTTGTTATAACAACAGGGAAAGGTTTATAAAGCGATATGACATTACATAAATTATAGTAATGAATGAATGAAATGAGTGGTATCGTAGATAAAGTTTTTGTATAACAACAGGAACGGAGAAGTGAAATGAAAGGCATAGACGAAATATTGAAAAAAATTAGATTACCAAACACAGAAGAAAAAGAGCAATTGAAAAAATACTTCATGGAACGCTACAAACTGAATTTCCATAGTAAAGTAGAGCAAGATGAAGAAACGGCTAACGAAACTGTTAATAATTATTGGTATGTGGTCTTTGAGAATTATATCTCCGATTGCCCTGCGTATTCAGGTAAACTCATGGTTGCGGTTTATGGTTTGCCTGAATTACATGAGGTTTTCATTTGGGATAAAGAGGGGTTAATCAAAAAAGTTGTAATACCCTGAATTTAAACAACAGGAATAAAGTTGTTGTTATAACAACAAGGAAGGAATGATTAGAATGATAACAGAAACTGAATACAAGAAGGATTTAAATTTAGAGGGGTTAAGCCAATTCACAGGAACAGAACAGTACCACAGGTGTCTTAATGCCCTTCTGACCGATGGCGTGGCGTATGTTATGAAAAACGGCTATTCGTGGTTTATAACCGATATGCTAATCGTTGCAAAAATGAAGTTACGGAACGAAGAATTTTTATCAATAACATTGAAGTTGTTGGAAAACAACAAGGCAGAAATGATTATCACTAACGGAAACGGAAAAACACTTTATACACAAAAATACGAATTTACCGATGCTAAAAAAGGAATTAATCTATACTTTGTAGATAATGTTTTGATGTTGTCCTCTGAATATTAAAAGGTGAACATGATGATTAATAAACAAGACGTGGTAACGTACATCTGGAATATTCCAGATAGGCAAGAAGTAAGGGAGATATGGAAAATACTTGCACAGCGAAGTAAACAATTAGAGCAACAGATAACCTCAAATTTCGCTATCGGTGATAAGGTGAAATGGGATAGCAAACGGGGGTATGAAGTGCGGGGTATCGTGGAAAAAATAAACCAACAAACAATTAGCGTAAGAACGGAAGATAACAGCAGATGGAAAGTATCTCCGTCTTTCTTGAAAAAGGGAGAGTAACAAAGTTGTTGTTATAACAACAAAAGGGGGTTACGTTGATGCTATCGAAAATGAGTAAAAAGAACATAGACTTCATAAGAGAAACATTATACCATGCACAACGGACAAAAGATTTTATTATGAAAGATGAAACTAAAGTTTGCACGAAGTCATACGGAACGACAACGATAGAATACAAAAACAACAAAGGGGAATATATCACAGAGATAAATAAAAACTACGGTAGTAATTTAACAGGGATTGATTTTGTAATCAATAATTTAAAAGACTTACTTAAAACAGAACAGGAATAACAATGAGAGTAACTATCCTTGACGAAGAAGGCATACGGACTATTAACTACGACCAAGAAACGATAATGTGTCCTGAATGTAATGCAACAAATGAAGGGCATAATAATCGGTGTAATACTTGCGGTTGCGAATTATGGCGAACAGAACACGATATAACCTAAATAGAAAGGTTTATAAATAGATAATCTATTGCAAATAATGGAATGAAGGAATGATGCAGAATGAAGGAACAAAAACTGTTGATATTAAACCAAGATTTTAAAACTTGGTGTAAAAGCGAAAGACGAAATAATTATCTCAACAAAGCAGATAAAATTGGTAATACGATATTCAAAAAACCATTTGACGAATGTTTTACATACGAAAAAAACTACATACTAAAAATGATTGTGAGGGGTACACATGGTAATGAATAGCGGACTTCAGAGATACATTTTAAAAAGACAGATAGAAAAGCAAACCGATAGCGATTTGATAGACATTGAGGGATACCTTGATGATAGTTTAACGCTACAAGAGAACATAGAGCAATTCAAACAAAAAGGTTTTATACAACCGAATTTAGAGGGCTTTGGCTTTTGCGAAGAACAGGGGGAATTATGGGCTTACCGACAGAATTTTAGATGTAAAAATTGCGGTTGCGAAAACATGAACGCTACATACCATGCAGATAATTGGATTGTAGCAAGGTGTGATTGCGGATATTGGACAGGGTTTAAAGGAAACCCTAAATTCATGTAAATTTGTTGTTATAACAACAAGATGAGAGGATACTATGAAAAAAGAAGTTGAACGATTAAGCGATAAAAAAATAATAGTGTACACACCGATACCATACACAGTAGACACCGACATACAAAATGAAAAAGAAATAGATAACACCGTTCATAGATTGAAACAAGATGTAAAATTTCTAAGAGAGTGCCTGAAAGTATGGGGTATCGGTGAAAAAAAGGCGATAGAAAAAAAATACACTCTAAACACGTACACAGGTGAACAACTACGACATATTGCATGGGAGAAAGAAATATCAAACGAAATGTTTGATGTGATGTTCAATAAACACAAATGGTGAAACTGATGGCGATTGAATTACAAATGACAATATACGGAAAAACCATGCAAGAAATAAACGATGGGATAAAAATAGTTAAGAAACTGATTTCTCAGGGGTATGGAACATCTATTGAAAAAAATTATCATTTTACATTACGGAAAACATGAGGTAGACACATGGTATCAAGAAACGATAGATTAACGGAAGTATTAAGTAAATTGGATTGGGCAACGATAGAAACCGCACAAGGCGAAGTAACCACATTAAAAGATGAATTACAAAGTTGGTTAGACAATATGCCCGAAAATCTACAAGGCAGTAGCAAAGCAGATGAATTACAAACAGCGATTGACGAATTAGATGAAATCGAAGGCGAATTGCAAACGATTATCGACAACATACAAGAACAGGCGAATAAAACCGTTCAATTTCCGTCTATGTTTTAGGTGAAAAAATGAAGTATAAACAAGCAATTAAAAAAATTGTTTCAATTATTCCAGAGGATAAAGACATAAGAATTAGTGAATATCAAAACAGAATAGAAATCTTTTTCTATACCCGAAAAAAGAAAAAATAATTTGTTGTTATAACAACAGGAAGCGGTACGATGGCGAAATGGGAAAATAAAATCATGCTCAAGGAATTCATACAAGCGTATGATAGAAAGGAAATTACTATCATAGAATTAAGCACGAAAGTTGCAGAATACCTGCGGACATTCCCGATTAAACCAAAGGAATACAGAGGGGATTTAGACCTTATCGTAGAGGAATTTGCAGTATCAGAAACAGAGGAACAATTCAACGACAGTTTAGAAATGCTCTATGATTTCGGGGATACGGAGATAGGTGTGCGAGAGGGCATCATAGCCCATAAGTTAGCATGGATAGAAACGGTGTTTTAAAAATGAGATATAAGAAAGGCGTACATGAAGCATTATTAAAAATCGCTGATGAAAACATTGATTACCTTTCTTACGAAGGACAAACAAAGTGGAATGACCTGACTAAAAAATTCACAGAAAAAAAGGTTGAAAAACCATGACCGAAATATCAGAAGTAGACAGAAAAATGCTAAGGGAATTAAGATTAGAAACTGAAAAATGGTTTGCTGAAATGGAAACCAAATATCCTTTTTTGAGGAAGTAAAATGTCGGAATTGTGTTATGATATGGTTTGCCCTATATGTAAAAAGGTTGTTACAATGATGTTTTCAGGTAGTGGAACGAAAGGAACGTGCATGAGTTGTGGCGGTGATTTACCACCCGACAAAAAATATACGGATTATGAAGGAAGTGTGATTTCATATAACGGTTAAATTTGTTGTTATAACAACAAGATGAGGTAAGAATGACGTATTTAATTGTAAGTGAAACAAAAACAGAAACGTACTATTGGGATACGGAAAAACACGAACACTTTAGAACGGATAAAAAAGGTTGGCGAAGATGAACTATGTTTTTGCTGAACATGAGGGCATACAGTAACGCCATTACACGCATTTGTCGTGAGAGGGGTAATCCCACGTCTAAGACATCAAATACGCCATAAGCCGTTTAAAAAATTAATATTCAAATAGAAATAAAAAGAGGGAATGAAAGAATGAATGAAGATGTGATAAAAGAAATAATAAAAATTATTGATATTGATGAAAATATACAGAAAATCGAACACGACAAATTGTTGGATATTCTTATGATACGTTCCTCAAAGACCGAATGGGAGAGAAATAGATACATGGAGAGAATGTTCAACAAATATACTAAAATATGTGTGTTATCAAGAGAAAGAGGAAAAATAAAAAGCAGAATTACAAGAGCAAGAAAATTATGAAAGAGAAAGTAGACATGAAAAAAAGGACAGAGGACTTCATTGAAAGATACGGAGAGGTAAACCCTGTTGCTCAATTAATTCTAAAGCAGTTGTGGAAAGTGGAATGTAAATGCTGTGGGGAAGTATTTGAGTGTGCGGAGAATAGCCAAGCGTTTAAAATGGGTGTGTGTGCCGATTGCATAACCAATACCTGATAATACATAAACCAATAGGTTTATATATTGACTATACTATTACATAAGGGAAGTGATTAAATATGATGTTTGTTTGGGAACATGGAAAAGGGAACGTACTTAATTTTATTGTAAACTTTGAAAAAAGTGTGGATACCACTTACGGATATAGCGGACACATGATATGTCAAAGTTGCGAAGGAAATGTCGAACAAAGTTACATCTGTCAAGAATGTGGAACAATACATCTTTCAGAGGGCAATAGCAAAAAAGATGCACAAGAAAGAAAAAAATTGCGATACAAGACCGACACCCTGTTAAAAGGAATGAAAACCATTATCGGTAAAATAGACAAACGCAAAGACGATGATACCAAATTAGTATATTCGGACACCGATAAAAAGAATTATTTGGAAACACACACAACAGCGGTCATTCGGGTTGTAGCAGAAATCAAAAAAGAAGATATGATGGATAACATAGAGTTTCTGGATAGTCCTTACGAAATCTATAACAACGAAGATGATATTTCAAGGGATTTAATCCCAAAAATACACAATTTCTGCAATAAAGAAAACGTGGTTTTGGTAGCGACATTCGGTTACAAGGATAAAGAACGATGCTGTTTTATCGTATCGTCAAGAAATAAATTGTTGCTTTTTGTCTTACGTGATGGAAAAAAGATAAAAAACCCTGTTCAAATCGGTCTAAACGAAAGGGTAAATGAATTCACAGAAAAAGTCAATGCACTCACAGAAAGCACAGAGCCAACTCTTTACAAAGAGTTTCTTAATAAAATAAGGAAAAAAGAGAAAATCGAAAAGCCAAAGGCAGTAAAAGAGGAAAAAATACAGATAATCGAAGTGCCTTTCCTGAACGGATATTAAACCTGTTGTTATAACAACAATTAAGGGGAAAAAATCCCCTTAAAATTATTTAGAGGAATGAACATGAAAGAATTAGAATTAATGAAACCCAAAGCAGTAACGGATTTAGAGGTATTCCAGAAGAACATTGAGGATTACATCTTTGAGTGTAAATTCGATGGTGGTAGTAGCCGAATAAAAATGCACAGGGCAGAAAAGATACCACTACAAGTATTACATCATATCAACCCTAATCTGCAAAACCACAAGTATCCCGAATTGGTAACCGAATTGAATACCAACGTAAAAGACGGTGATTACATTGTCGAGTTGTGTGTTTACAATGACAAGGGTGTTACTGATTTTGTACAGTATTTGAAACGACAAACCGACAACAGAACGAAGATTGAATTTCGAAAGGATATGTTCCCGATAGTTGCGGTGTTCCATGATATTGTAAAGCAGGGTAATGAAGATATTGCGAGTTTACCATTGATGGAACGAAAGAAAATCCTTTCAGAGAACGTCAAACAGGGAAAGCATATCGAAATCAGTAAGGTTTACGACACACCCGATGAGTTACTTAAACAACAGGATTTGTTAGAGGGTATCGTGATTAAGAAACGAAATTCCCCCTACCGCTTTGGTAAGCGTGACGATTGGTATAAATTTCGTTTCAACATGGAAGAAACGGTAAAATGTATCAGTTATGAGGATACGGAAACAGGGATAGTTTTGATTACTGATGATGGTCGAAGGGTTAATCTTGCAGGGGATAGGTCGGAGATTGCACGAAAGAAACTTATTGACGGTGGCGTGGTCGAAGTCGAAATAAGTTACCATGAGAGGACACCACAAGGTTTTAGGTTTACAACCGTAAAAAGAGTGCTGTAAATGACGAAAGATGATTTCGAAAAATTCACAGGGAATATTTCGCTGACGTATAGTTTCAGAATGACGATTGATGATACAAAAAAGGTACTTGACTACCAACCATTAGTGATTGAAATAAAGGGCATTAAATTTAAAATAGAGAGAATGAAATAGGAGAATGAAATAATGAAGAATAAAACAGAGCAGATTGTAAAAAAGAAAAAAGAAACCCCAACGAAAGAAGAAATAAAAGAGGGGGGAACATTCACACTCACACCCCACGATTTAGAAACATTGAGTGCCGAATTCACAGAGATTAACAATATCTTTTCTCTTGCGAAAGCAGATGATGGGGTTAAAGCAATTCTTTTTAACGAATTCAGGCGTGATTTTGGAGAGGACTTCCTTTGCTTTATCGGTGAACAAAAACTTCTCACAGAAAAAAAGATTGAGGATTTGATTACAGCGGTTGAAGAAAACATGGAAGTCGAAAGGTGTCGAAATGAAAACTGCGAAGCATACCCAATATTACCAACGGAAAAACGCAAAGAACTAATTGCATGGGCAAAGGTGTTGTAAAAATGAACATCGGAGATACTATTTTAGTTGAAGGAAATGAAGGGATAGTGGTTGCAATCTCCCACCGTTCTGATGGTCGCTTTGAGATATTTTATGATGCAAACGGTAGCGTTTTGCATTTTACCGAAGGTGACAAAAACTATGTCTTAGGGGAATATTGTTGTTATAACAACAGGGAGATAAAACATGGGTTGGTGTAAAACTTACGAAGATAATAAAAAAATAGTATTGGAATGTGATGTTTGCAGTAATCCCGAACATACTATTGTGAAAATGAAATGTGAAACCTGTGAAAAAACGCTTACAGAAAATGAAGAAATTGATAGTGAACGATTTATCGGTGGCGATAGATATTTCTGTAATGAACATCTAAATGAGAAAATGGGTTGGTGAAGTATGGGCGAAAGAATGACCGATACAGATGCTTGTTTGCTATGCGGAAACGATACAGATAATTGTTTGCTATGTGGAAAAGAGTTTTTGATTGGTGAAGATGGAAACGAACTTGGGTTTTGTGTCACCTGTCAAGAGAAAAAAGATTTCCCATACGACTTGGACAAATATTATGAGGATTACGACAACAATAAAGTTGTCTTTAAGGGATTTGAAACCATGAGCAGAGGGATATTGGAAAAATATAGGAAAGGAATGAATGATGAAAAAACTTTGCCCAAACTGTGATACCAAAATGGAAACGATACCGATAGTGATAGGTGACAAGGAAATCGGACACGATATTGTGTGTCCAAACTGTGTATATCAGTATGATGGTGAATGATTATGTGTAATAGACCTAATTGGGAAGAAATAGAACAGGAATTTGATGAGGGCTTACTTGCACTCTACAAAAAATACAAAGAGCATACTGAGGACATAATGGAAGATGGGATAAAAGAGGACAAGGATACCGTCAGTTATTTTGTTTTAGATGCTGAAAACAGGATATACGACCTCTTAAAAATAAAGAAAGTGGAAATAAAGTGTGAAACTTGCGATTTTGCAACGTATAAACAATTTGGTGTGTATTGCGAATTAGCAGGTAAACCAATAACATCTGACAAAGATTATTCTGAACATTGTCAAAAAATTAAAAATGTGCCTCAAACCTACAAATTCAAAGATGAGGAAGATGATTTCGGAACATACGAAATCAACATTGACAGGAAAACACTTGTCGGGCTACTTGAAAAATACAAGAAAGATGCGGAAGAACAGGGCTACAACGTAACCGACTTCCTTGATGGACTTGAAAAAGAAGGATATGTGGTAAAACCAATAAAGATAGACGAACACATCTATTTCTAAATGGGGGAAAAATGCAAGAATGTCCGAAATGCAAAAGTAAGAAATGGCTTAAAAATCCAATCACAGAACTGATGTTCTGTCAAGTTTGCGGATATGTAATAGGTGATTTGAAAGGTGACGAATTTGAACATGAAGGAAAGATTAATCGAAATCGGTGAATTCAACGTAGGTGATGTTGTAACCGTTTCAAGTTATTGTTATAACAACAAACAAGGTGGAACTGAAATCGCCAAAGAAAAAATCAAATGTCGCATTACAAAGAAGTGGAACGACTATGAGTGCGGTTGGCGATATTGGGCTAAACCCCTTGACAAAGATACGACCATTTACATAGGTCAATTTGAAATCATAGATGTTGAGGTATAAATCATGGAAAAAGATGGAAAAAGATGAAGAAACCTGCTACTGCGAACTGTTTGTCAATGAAAAAGACCAAATAGAATTCTCATCAATCTGCCCGAAACATAGAGGAAAACCAAATAAGGTCGAATGGAAATGAAATACGCTTTGATAAGTGATGATGGAAATAAACTCATACTGATAGACATGAATAATAAAGCGATAGTTGAGTATAATCGAAAGAGTGCGTTGATGCGAAATTCAGAAAAAGCAATCAACAGGGTAATCGAACAGAACTACATAATCGGGTTTAAAGAACTTTTCAAGGCGTAAGAAAGGTTTATAAGTGAATACACTATTACATAAGAGGAATGAAAAAATGAATGAAAAAATAGGGGGAAGAATAAATGAAACAACTTTTTGTTTTTGAAGAATCAGTTGATAAAATTTCAACACCTGAAGATTTATTCAAAAAAATACAGAAAATCGACATCGACTTTGATAAAGAACACTTTTTAGAAATCACATTAAACGCAAAAAATCAGTTAATCAACACACACTTAATCAGTATCGGGATTCTAAACGCCTCACTCATCCACCCACGAGAAGTATTCCGAAAAGCGATACAAGATAACGCAAACTCAATACTGATAGCACACAATCACCCGAGCAACTGTTTAGAACCAAGCGAAAACGACAAAGAAGTGACAAGTATGTTAAAACAAGCGGGAGAACTTCTTGGAATTGAAGTATTAGACCACATTATTTTTAATGAAAGTCAGTTTTACTCAATGAAAGAAGGAAACGAATTTTAAAAGAGATGAAAAAATGAATGAAAAGGAAATTTTAATAAAGAAAGATGTGAAGGATAAACAAGGGTGGACAATACCGAAAGGCACAACCTTGCACATTATCAAGGAACTAAAAAATCCCATGACACACAAAGAGGAACTTATTGTCCGTGTTGATAACGGAACAGGAAACAAAGACCTCATGCCCAAAACACTTGTTGAAAAGGATTTGGTGATGTGATGAAGGAAATAAATACGATAAAGGAATTGAAAGAAGAACTGAAACTATCCGACAAAGACATTGAAGATGCTGTTCAATGGTTGGGTGGAAAAGGCAGAAAGTTTCCCATGCCCAAACTGTTTTTACAATTGCAGAAACAAGAAGGGCAGATGAAGAACGGTTGGACACCGATTGGCGTGGTCGGTGTCGATAGCGGACAACTCATGGTGTGCGACCCCTGTTACATTGATGGCGAATGGACAAAACACAAACTCAAATATAATGATATGCTGAAGGTCGTAGCCACAGGAAAAGAGATACCATCACCACGTAAACTTGGAAAAAACTATGAAAATGAATACGAAAACGGTCTTACTTACAACCAAGCAATCGCACAGGGTATTTTAGAACACGTACCTGAACAGAAAACAGGTGAGTTTTCCTATGACGGTTGCTGTAAAGAAACCATCAATGACAGTTACGGACAACTGAACTACAAACTTGGTCATGCAGGTGCAGGTGTCGTGTTCAACAGCGGTTTCGGTGATGGGTGTTACCCCGTCTACGCTAAAATAAAGGATTTCGGGAAAAGAGGTCTTGGCGGTAAGCGGATTGCTGAAGTAAAAATCGTGATGATGATTGAAGAGGAATGAACATGAAGAAGATGAAGGTATTTGGAATAGACATAGATGAGGAATTAATTAAGCCCACATTTGTAACTATCTTGTGTATTGCAATTGGTTGCTCTTTTCTAAATGGAAATAATGTTGGTTTCATTATTGTGGGAATTCTTGTAATCGGCATTGGAATTATGTTCGGATATAAGATGATAAAAGAATTGAAAAAAAAATTAGAGGTATAAAATGAAAGAAAAAAAATACTCAAAAGTAAAAGCACATATTCGTATAAATACGAATAGAATAAAAAAACAAAAACCAACAACATCGACAGATGCAACACCGTCTACAATATGTTGGATAAAAGTCAGAAAAAGAATTGTTACAAGACGAAGTGTGGGTATCTCAAAAATCCCGATGGAATGGAAATACAAATGGGTGTGGAATAAAGTTACCCGTGAAGAATACGAAAGAATTGCTGAAAAAAATATCAAAAGGAGAAGAAACCCCCCTGAAATGAGAACTGATGAAGAACACAAAAAAATAATGGGCAAGAAAAAGAAGGAATGAACACATGGTTGATATGTGGAATTGTGCGTGTTGCGGAAAGGTATTGACAACCTATGATGAAATCGAAAACGAAGTCGATATTGAAACCCATTTCGACATAGAACGTAGCCATAAAGAATTAGACGTTGAGAACGACACAATTGAAGAAGCGTTAGAGTGCCGAAACGTCAAGATGAACCGACAGGTTTGCGAAAACTGTTTCAACATAATTCTGACCGAAAGCCCGACATTACGAAAGACCTTTGAGTGCCGAATAGATGGCGAAATAAAGATAATATTCTGAGGTGAAAAAATGGAAATAGAAATTGACCACCCAACACTAACACATCTCATCGGTTATCTGAATGTTAGTCAATGGGCAGATGCAATAAGAGGGAAACTTGTGAACACCGACATCGCATGGGAACTACTGCGAGTGCAAGACCAACGATACGGTGGCTCTATGATAGATGAAGTCAAAGAAGTCGTATCACTATCTGATGAGGATTACCATGAATGGTGTCAATTGGAGAAAAAAACATGAACGTAACTGTATCAAGGAAATTCGTGAAGAAAACGGAAACATACCATGACATAGTGATGATACTGAAACAAACGCACGTAATGTTCGCAAACTGTTACCTGCTGAAAAAATTAAATTACAAGGAAAATAAAATTGAGGAAATACGCATACCGTATGATGATTGCGAAATCATTTCAATAGATATAGGGTGATAAAAATGGAACAACAAATAATCAACATAGGCGAAATGATAAAGGAATACAAACGTGCATTGAGCAACGTGTGGGATTACATCACGAAGTTACCACAATGGGGTAACCCCTGCAAATGCGAACAAAGACACAGATGATGAATTCGACACGATTGATTACACAGGCGACATACCGAATGTTTGTCAATGGTGTATAAACTGCGGTGGTTATCGTGAGTGAAATGAACAAGAAAAAGTTACTAAAAATGATAACGGAAAAAGGATACTTCGTCAACGTAAACAACATAGATTTCAGAAATAAGGATTGCACGAATTACTATGATTGCGAAAACCCGATACTGAAAGCAACATCATTGAATAAAGAAAAGAAAACAGTTGAACTGTTATGTGTTGGTGACATACGGATTTACGGAAAGACGAAAGGGTTTGTCTACAAAGGCGGTAATCCAGATGGAAAACTGACGAACTATCTGAAGAAACACGGAGAATGGGAGAACAACAATTGGTTTGAAATAGAGGACAACAACGACAGTAAAAATCCAATGGGTGAAATAGGCGGTGATGTGTTCTACGACATAGATAGTGCCGTTACAAACTTTGTGGGGAGATTATAATGACAGAAGTGGAATTAGCACGGGTGAATTAATGCCGACCATAGGAACTGCGAAAGAAGGAAGTGATTACAAATGACATATAAATTATTCGTAGAGTTTTCAAGGGAATTAGAAGATGCAAATCAACAACCATCAACATTGGCGTGATGGGTTGCAACACATACAAAAAGGAGAAGTGAAAAAATGATGACAAAAATAATAAAAATAATAAAACCTGAATTGGTAAAAACAAAAGAAAAAGATGAAGATGGTAAACAAATCTATGACGAAATCAGTTATTGTGTCATTTGTGGTAAAAAAGCGTATGTAGATTTTGTTACAATAGAAAACGACCATTATGATTCGTTTGATAGTGATTATAGGTTTGTCCATCATTGGTCAACTCTATTCACAGATGAACTTGAAATAAGCATATCACGAGAGGGCATAGCCCTGCTTAATGGAGATTATGTGAAAGATGATGAACGAATGGAGATTAAAAGAACAGAATGGAAATCACTTGACACCATAGTCAATTTGGCTAATCTGTTTGACAGTATTGATGGCGACATAGAAGAATATGAGCGACAGGTAGCACGAAGTAAGGGCGACCAACCAACCATGCACTTTTGCTCTAAAGAATGTGCTAAAAGATATATTTTTGAAAAGATAGTCAAAGGTGAGCCAATATGACATGGGATATTATGTCGCACACAGATGCGAAATTTGAGAACATTGTTGTAGACGAAAAGAAAAGACCGATAGGTTTCACCCTGAAAGGCATGACCTATGATGGTGATGGAAACCCTCAAGACGAAAGAGGAACGGAAATGGAAATCACGATGAAAAACGAACAGGAATTCAAAGAGTTTATCGCTGTCTTGAATTCGATTAAGTGGTGAAAAATGAGTGGACATGGATTTAGTTCTGATTGCCCGTGCTGTGGAACAAAAGACAGCATGAGTTGTCAGACCGATTATAGACCGCATGACGGGGTAAGCGGAACGTGTGTTCAATGCGGTTATGAATATTGGACAGAACTTGGATTTGCTGACAAAGGAACGCTTGATGAACTACGTGCCGACCATGAATACACACCGTTGCCCATAACAGATGAGATGAAAAACCTCATACTTGAATACTGCAAAAGTCACGGTGTGACAATGACCGATGAAATGAAAAAACGCATAGGTGAATAGATGATTGCTACACTCTATGATGAATTCGATGCCCTGATAGACAAATGTACCGAACAGAATGTTCACGAAACCGCTAAACAATTAGCGGTTTTGCGAGATAACTTACCCGACAGGGTTTGCTACAATGAAATACAAAAAGAGGGAAAAATATGAACGAAGATAAATGTCCGAAATGCGGAAGCGAAAAACTGAAATACGGAAGTTGCGAACACACAGGCATGGGGCAACTTTATTACCCCGTGGATTGTGAGGATTGCGGTTTCACGGGCAAACAATGGTATGCCCTCATGTTTTCAGGATTTACTGATGATAAAGGGAACGATATTGTCGCTATCGTGCTGAAAGAAGGAAAAGACGTGGTAAAAGTCCACGATGCAATTGCAAATGCGTTAGGTGAAACAGGTGAAACATGAACATAAACACAACAGATTATAGCGTTTATCAAACGGAAGAATTGGTTGAGATGGATAAACTCATCAGAAGATTAGATGAATTGGGTTTTCCCGTCTACGACTTGGATAACACATTGAAAGAGTTAGGTGCAGAACTGAAAAACAGAAAAGATGTTGTTATAACAACAGAAACACCGATACCGCAAGACAAAAACGACTTCGGAACAAAAGGTGAAAAAGAGTTGTACCAAAAATACGTTGGGAAAACGGTCAGAGTTGCAAAGAGGGTGGACAAAAACCAATTGTTCTTCTACAAGGGAAAACTCTTACAAGTGCTTGACACAAAAATAGTGATGAACGATGAAAAAATAGGTCAGGTTGTTTTTTCATTTGATGTGATAAATGCAATTGAGGAGATGTAAATGACAGATACATTTTTCTTGCAGAAAAACTGTGATAGATGTAATGCTGAACTTCATGCACGTATCATGTCGTGGTTCACCAAAGAAACCATCTGTCTTGATTGCTCTGCAAAAGAGGATAGATTAAAAAAGGCGTTGCAACAGGAAGGCAGAAACCCATCTGATTTTGAAGGGTGTGGTTACATTCCAAAGGTGGAACTTACTGAAGATGGGGATATGGATAAAACCTATTACTTTGAGATGAACGGCAGAATAAAAGGTCACTTGCACAGCGTTGATGATGCCTGTACTTATCTCCGAAACATACTCAAGGACACGGAGAATTTAGTGATACACGTTGAAGAGGTGGACTAATGGTCGAAGTGACCGTGCAGTTTTCTAAAGGCACACGACTGGAACATTCGGTTGCTGTCGATATAATCCAATGTACCTCTTGTGGCGGTGCGTTGGGGTTAGACGTTTCGTGGTTGGAACAAATAAGCAACGGAACAGTTGTGTGTCCTTATTGTCACCTGATGATAGATATTGTGAAGGCGAGAGAATGAAAACAAAAATTGTCAAAATGGAAAAAACTTGCACGTATTATTGGAACAAAATAGCAATACTACACTTCGCAGATTTAGACCAAGAAGAAAAGATAAGACTTGCAGAGATACACCTCGGAAAAGACGAACAAGAACACCTGAAAGAACTACTGGCGGAGAAACCATGAATAATTCGATACGAGAATACACACGTTTCGATTGTCAAGATATAACAGAAAAGAGAATAAAAATTTTGACACAAAAAGACACTATCTTTAGAAATATGTCAGATGATGTTGAAACCTGTCCTGTCTGCAACAATTCCATGTGTTTTGAACGTGCAACAAAAAAAGAGCCACCTGAATATGATGTATGTAACGAGTGCGGTAAACATATCTGTATTAATTGTTCAAAGGACATAGACGAAACCCCTTATTGCCCTGAATGTTTTAAGGAGAAAAAGGTGAAAAAATGAGTGAATGTCCGTATGGTTGTTATTTGGGGAAGTTGGTTAAGAAAAAGAGATACAAATATTGTATGAGGACTTATTGCTCAAGGTGTGGTCGTTGGATAAGAGGCGATGAAATTGAAATCATTAATTTAGGGAAGATGAATGAGGAAACTTGTAGAAATCTGAGGGGTGTTATCGTGAAAGGAAATTGCTTAGTCCGTTCCAGAAAGAGAATGAAGGATACTACCGTCATTTCCATGGACAGATTACATTCCAAAATGAAAACACGATACATATAGATATAGTTATATATCACGATTAATATACGTTAATGAATAGGTGTTGGTTATGGAAACAAAAACAGAAGTTAAAGTAGAAGGAAAAGAAATCAAGCAACAGATGGACAAACTAAAGAAAAAGGTGAAAGAAGAAATAAATGACGAGTTCGTTGACAAAGGAAAACTGCAACTGAAACTTAACAGCGAGAAAACCCCTTGGAAGATACTTCTCCGAAAGGTGGGCAGTATCCAAGATGAAATCGCTTTGGAAATCGGCAAAGACGGATTGCACATAAAGACCGCAGATAAGACCAATGTCGCTATGGTAGACCTTACCATCAAGAAAGCGTGTTTCAAGGAATACAAGGTAAGCCATGTAGTTAAATTCGGCATTAACTTGGGAAAACTGAACACACACATGAAGGTCTATGGTGACGACATCACGGCAGAGAACGGTGACAACCAACTCATTTTCAAGGGAGAGAAAGGTCTACAGAGCAAGATGGGGTTATTGACCGTCATTGACTTCGACATGAAATTACCTGAATTTGCGTTCAGCGTGGAACTCAAAGCACCTGCGGAGAACATACAGAAAATGGTTCAGGTCGGCAAGGATTTCGGTCAGGAAGCATTACAGTTCATCATAAAAGACAAACAGTTTTACATCCTTGTCCAGAATGAAACAGATGAAGTACGTTTTCCGATTTGTGCGGTGAACAAACTTGACGAAAGCGGTGATTTCAAATCGCTCTATTCAACTGCGTTCCTTGAGAACGTGCTGAAGTTTGAGGCAAAGGACAACCTGATTTTGAAGTTCGGCAAAGATATTCCCATGCTCATTGATTTTGAGGATGCTGAACACAAAATACAATATCTCCTTGCACCACGAATCGATAGTGATGACAGCGAGTGATTTCATGGATTGGAACGAAAAATACAGACCGCAAACATTTGATGATATTGTTGGTCAGGAACGTGTGGTCAATTATTATCGGGCATGGAAAAAAGCGGGAAAAACACCGAAACACACCATCTTCAAAGGTCGGTGCGGAATTGGTAAGACATCTATGGCTAATGTCATAGAAAATGAGTTTGGCGTAAGGAAGATGACGGTGAACGGAAGTGCTGACCGAAGTTTGACGTATTTCAGGGATACACTGATACCAACATGGACTTGTCTACCGCTTCAGGGGAAATTTCGTTTCGTGTACGTTGACGAGACCGAAAATATGCTCAATGAGGCATGGATGGTTCTGAAAACACCCCTTGAAAATGCTACTAAAAAAGGATTGGTTCATGTTGTTTTCTCATGTAATAACGATAAGAATATTGATGAAGCGATACGAAGTCGCTGTGAGGTCTTTGATTTTGCACCCATCTCAAAAACAGATATTGTGAAACGGTTGCGTTATATCGCCAATCAAGAGTGCTATGAAATCGAAGATAGGGTGCTTGAAATCATAGCGGAAAAGGGAAGAGGAGATTTACGGAAAGCGGTCACATTGTTAGAAGATAGCAGTATACAAGCATTGGAATTCGGCAAAGATGAATTTCACGATATGTTCGTGCTTACGGGGTGAAACTTGAAGGAAGAGACAAAACTAATACTATTCCGAATTGTGTTCCCTACGTCAATGTTTGTTATGGGATTTGTATTTGGGATAGTATTTGCATTTCTTTGGAAGGTGGTTTAATGTCGCAACAAATATCGCTTTTCGGCAAGACAGAAGAAGTCGTTGTTATAACAACAAAAAAGAAAACTAAAAAACCTGAAAAAGTCGAAGAAATCGAAGAAGAGGATTACCAACCTGACGACAATCCGCTATCAGAAAAAGAAGAAACAGAAGAACAAACATTTGAGATAGCGGAAGAAATCAAAGACGACAAATACGGTTGGACACAACTGCCAAAAGAAAGAAGAGCCATCGGGTTTGCCTTTGTTCATCTGCAACTACTATCATCAACTGACCTTAACGGAACACGATACGCTGTGACAATGTCAACAGAATACCAACAACCCAATAGTATGTTGGGCAGTATGTTTGGTTGCGGTGGCGACACATTCAAACTGAACAATTTAGAAGAAATCCAGAACTTCTTTGACGACATCATGGAGATGAAAAAGAACCGTTTGCAAGAGCCGTACCGTGAGTTCACAAAAACCGAAACAGAAATCAAATATGAACATCACAACATCTACTATGATTTTCGACTTATCCCTGCAAAGAACTTCTTTGTGGTCATAGGCGATAAACTTGTTGAAATGATTACAAAGACCGGATTTGACTTTGATAAATGGTATCAGGAATACCGTGACTTGCCCGAACATTTGGCGACAGATGAGGATTGGGCGAAGGCACATGAGAACTTGAAATTGAGGGAAGAAGGTGACGAAGTTGTCAATAAACTTGAGGCGATTGACACCGTACTGAAAACAAATCAAGACCTGAAAGATACCCTTGATTTCTTCACGAAAACGAAAGATGAACTGATACAGGAATTCAGAGAGTTGCCGTTGAAACTCAGGGAGATTTCCGATAAGATTATGGAGAATGAAAAAAGTTTAGGGATGTGCAGATATTCCGTATCATTCTCATGGGAACTTGAGAGGTACACAGGGGTGATAAACTATGGGAAAAAGGGGAAAAATTGAGAGATTAAAAAAGAAGATGGGTAAGAAGATGTTGGCGTTTGACCGAGTTCGTGACGGGATGGATTGCTCTGAAAACCTTGCGGTTTATATTTCTTCGACATTAGGAAGTTATGTTCTTGATATTCTCAAAGACATTGAAGAACTTAAAAAACTTGAACTGGAAATCAATGGTCAGATACCCGATGCGTTGTTGAAAGGAGAACAGATTTGGAAGAGTTTGATAGGAGAAGAACAAGTGCAACAAATTGCCCACATCCCTGTTGAAATCACCACAAAACAACAAAAGTAACGTATTTTGTTACTTCGCATACCATGAAAAAACAAATAAATTCAAATAAAATCAACAATAGTAACATAAAACAAATAGTAAAAGGAACAAAGATAATTATGACACCAAGTCATTCGATACCACATGATAGAAAAAAACGACCTGAAAGGAAAGACAGTATCGTACATGGACAAAGACGGAAAATACCGAATATGCAAAGTATATCGGGTAACGGGGAAAACCCTGACCGTTGGGATAACAATGATGATAAATCGAAAAAGACAGAAACTGCATTGGGAACGGATACATCCCGACAAGAACACCATCTACGGTGTTATCATACGGAAGAAAATAGTGGAGATAAATTGGGAAAGGTGATTAAAAAATGACGTTGTTTTATTGCCAACATTGTTGGATAGGGACAGAAGAACCTGAAAAAACATATACATTCACGGAAAGCCAGTTGCGAAAAATCATTGACATGGTGATAGTAGAGACAGCGAATAAGTTAGGATTTAAATTGGTGGAACAATGAACGAAAAAGAACGGGATAGAATAAAACTACTCTTTGAAGATGTGACTATCGCCAATGAAATAGAGTTGGCTTTGAACATGAAACTACGGGAGATACTACGCAGATACTTCATAGACGAAACAGACCTCAACGCATTAAGCCAAGCACAAAATACATTCCTGAAATACATGACAGGGGATTAAAAAGATGAAGAAAGAACAGGCAGAACAAATCTATAACGACATTAAAGAAAATGAGAAAGAACTGCTGAACACAAACCGATACTGTTCAATAGTGAATTATAGGGTAGAACACCCGCACACCAACTATTATTGCATCAGATTGGGTTTAGAAGATTACATCGAATACGACAAACTACAGGATTTAGTTGATTTTCTGGACATCAAAAAATTTGACGTTACAATAGACATAATAAAAGAAGAAAGGGAACGGGGATTACCCCCGAAACGAAAAGAAATAATACCGATTTTACAGATGTATATAAGTTGAATGGAGATGAAACCAGTGGCGGAAGAAAAAATGTTCGACAAAGAAATCAGGATAACAAAAAAAGAAAACGATGAAATCATCGAATGTGAAAAAGGCGATATGAAATTCAGAGGACTATTCCAGAAACTCATCGAATCCTTTGAAGCAAAATACTCAATCAATTCGATGTTGGAAAAAGAAATAGAAACGTACAAAATCAAGAGAGCAATCCTCATTTTCCAAAGCAACAAAGGACACACAAAACGAGTTATCATTCAGGAAAAAGAACAAATTGCTGAGGAATAGACATGATGATTTGCGATATTGCCCTTGGTCGTGATGGGAACAAATGGGTTGCCATCCTTTCATACCCAACGGGCAAAGTGACCGAGTTCCGTGAAAACGCCTTAGAAGATGTCCTTCTTGCTATTACGAAAGAAGTGGATAATTCATGAAAACTACTTGCCCGACTTGCAAAAAAAGAATACGCATACGAAAAACCAAGCGTACTGTGAAATGTACGTGTGGACATGAGTTTTCACACAGGAAGTTCTTTGGCGATGCCGATAAATTCCTTGTCGACACGAACATATTTCTGTATGCGATAAACCGTGACCGATACTACGGTACTGCTTGTAGCAATCTGCTTTCTCTTTGTGCAGGGGAACTCATAACCACAAACCATGTTATCAATGAGATAATGCAATACTGCCCGTTCACAATGAAGGTCTACAACGTGGATAAAATAAGTCCAGATGTCGCTGAAATGCGTTACGGTGATGAAAGCAGTTATCTTTCTCTTGCGGACAGGTCGCTCATCCAATGTGCTATTGACCATCCAGAGATAGGGGGGATTATCACGTATGACACGGACATCAAAAATGTTGTTCCGAGCCGACTAATAAAAACAGAGAAACCGTTTTTCATCGGAACTGCTGAAGAGTTCCTGAAAAAGAGGGGAAAGAAATGAAGGAAAAAATGAAAGAGATAACAGAAGACTTGGATATTTGGCACGACATTGACACCTATATCAAAACAACGCATTTTAAAAATGGAAAAAGTTTTATTGAAATAGAAATAGACCCGAAGACAGAAGATGCGAAGAAATTACTCAAAGAGAAATGGGATTTCATCGTGTCAGAATTATCAAAAGGATTACCGAATGGGGCGAAAATATTACCCAAGGGTTATAAAAAGAAGAAGTTGTAAAATGTTGGTGGACAATTGGCATATTTCTGTGAGGAATGTGTGCATGAGGTCACACTTGAAGAAATGCGTGAAAGCGAAATTCAATGTAGCGGTCACGTCTTTTGTAGACGTTGCCAAGAAATGCTGAGAAAAAGAAATTTTGTAGACAGAAAAAACATGAGGGACTAATATGGAAGAACTGAGCAAATTACAAAATAAATTCGAACAATGTAAAGGATGCCTTACGGAAAAACCAAACCCATGCCCATCATGTAAACAACAGCCACCAACAAACTTTGAGGGGTTACTTCTGGATGGTTGAAGAGGCGAAAAAAAATGCCCGTAAAAAACGAAAAAGATGAGAAGGATTAAATGAATATATTTAAATAGTGAATATGCTATTACAAATCTAATGGAGAAAATGGAATGATAGAAAATAAAGATAAAAAGAAGTTCGATTTGATTGCCCTTGCAACCGAACTTCAGAGGCAGTCGGAAACTAAAGAGGACTACAATATCCGCAGTGAAAACCTCATCATTGTTGTTGATGAGAATACAAACACCATAAAGATGGATGTGCCGATACCATTGAACCGATGGAATGGGGACAAAAAGGAAGAACGAAGGCAGTTCCCGATTACAGATTATTGTCTTTGGCAAATCGCAGATGATAAAACGCCTGTCGGCACACGGTATTTTAAAAGGATGATGGAAGCGGGTTTCCACGACCTTGTCCGTGATAACTTCTCCGCATGGCTACATCAGAAAAAAGACCAACTTCGCATGGTGAGACTTCTGGATACGAAAGGCGATGGCGTTGTCCGAATGAGGGCTTTGCTTTCTGACGGATACAGGTCGATAGACAACTATGATGTGCTGAAACACGCCATGACGCTGACAAAAAGCATGAACATGGACATCTACTTTCAAGACGTACAATTAAGCGAAACACGGCTCTATATCAAAGCAGTAAGCAAACGACTTATTGATAACATCTTCACGCTGAAGGGACAGGATGCCGTAGAAGGCGGTGTAATCATAATGAATTCAGAGGTCGGTGCAGGGAAATACAAGGTCATACCATTTATGAATGTCGTACGATGCACAAACGGACTTATCGGTGAAGAAGCGTTCACACAAATCCATCTTGGTCTGAAAAAAGGCGAAGGATTAATCAACTGGTCAGATGAGACATTACAGAAAAGCGATGAAGCATTGTGGCTACAGATTTCAGATGTTGTTAGACATACGTTTGACAAAGAGATTTTCCGTAGTTGGGTTGACCGCATCAACGGTGTGTCAAGGATTGAACTGAAACAACCAACGGTTGCGGTGAACAATGTCGTCAAGACCTTCAAGATACCGAAGGGGAAAATAGAGGAATTGCTCTTGCATTTCGGTGCTGAAGAGCCGACACTTTGGGGTTTATCCAACGCAGTAACAAGCATGGCAAAAGACGAAGAGAACTACGACACAAGAGTGGAATATGAGGAAGTGGGAAGAAGAATATTGGAGATGCCCATAACAGAATGAACGTGTTGTTATAACAACAAGAGGGAATTATGAAAAAAACGATGCTGGATTTGGAAACAGATAGCCCACCTGTTGATGGTTTTTGCGATACGTCAGATGAGATTTCGCTTGATGGCGGTTTCCCTGACGTTATCGCAGAAGATAATGATAACTTCTGGATGCTCATCCGCAAGATATACCAGTTGAGCGATAGTGAACGTGATGCCCTCATCAGGATTGTTATGAACAAAGACGTGGGGAAGGCACGATGAAGCGATTACGATACCGTAAAACTGCTGAAAAGATAGGGATTAAAATAACTGTGTTCAGCGATGGAAATTTCCTCTGGAAAGCGAAACAGAGGTTCAAGGGAAATCCAAAGATGAGTGCGTCACGGTTCATTGAAGTTTTAGATGAGATAAAAAAAGAGGTAAATGCAGGGAACGGAATCGGGGACTATTCCAAATACGAAGTGGAAGAAAAAGAGGTTTGGGATATTGACAGATATTGATGTTATAACAACAAGAGGGGAGCGAAAAAATGCCTCATAAAGAAAATAGAAAATTGATAAAGTTAGGGAATATCAGTCTTGCTGTAACATTACCGAAAACGTGGCTTGACTATTATAATTTAAAAGCAGGGGAAACGGTGGAACTCATATCCAACGGAGAAATCACAATAAAAAGAATTGAAAAAGGTCAACTGACACCATCAGCCAAAAAGGGAAGTTGAAGTGAAACCATGGGGCAATTAACACTACTATCTAAAAAAGAGGATTACGAAAAAGTGTTTGCTGACGGTGAGATTGTCATGCAAACATGGGCGTGGATAGGCAGTTTTCAGGCAGTGTTCCCGTTCTGGCAGGTGAGATTTTCTAACGTGTTAAGTGATGGCATACGGCAGTATTACTGTTCGGCTGTTCCCTATGGCACACATCCATGTGAAATACAATGGTTTCACGCTAAGGATTTGAAGTCAACAGGATTCAAATGGCGTATCCCATCATTCGATGAACTTGAAGAACTCTGCAAGAAACATCCTGAAAAGCACTTGGACATGGAATTAAGTCTGCATATCAAAGCACTTGACCAATCACGCAGAAAAGATGATGAAGATTGGCATTGCCATTTCTACCCACCGTATCCAGAAGAAAAAGAACTTGTTGATTTCCTGAATTCAACAGGTATTGACTATCACACAGTGACACGGGATAATTTCGATGAGAAAATGAAAACACTATTGGAGAAGAAAAAAGATGAACCCAAGCGAGAAGATTTACAGTTGGCATAAACTGAACGAAGATGAATACAGCAGAACACTATACACGGGTGAAAAAGAAAGAGTGTTCCTGTTAAGAAAAGACGATGTCGGTGTGCTTGGCATCGGTAAAGGTTTTCGATTGCTGACAAAACTGAAGAATGAAAGCGAATTCAAATACATCACCAGCATCGTCTACCAAAACGACAACCATGGGTTGCATGTGCATACCGATGTCGCAGAACATCTGAAAAGAAAAAACATTGTCGTATCAATGTTAGATGAAAAAGAACTATCGCATCTGATGTTCGACATCGCAGAGGATTACATTAATTCATTGTATTAAACGGGGAGATGAAAGCATGACGATATTTAAAGATATGAGGGAAATCAAAAACGAGTTTGATAAATTAAAAAAGGACAATGAACACCTGCATAAAAGAATGGATGAAATCAAAAGGGAGAACAATGACCTGATTGAAATAAAAAGATACATGCAAGGAATTTATCAAAAAACAAATGAAATGATTTCCTCTTCGCACAGTGTTTTAAAAATGACGACACATCGCATAATGAAAATCACACAATTGGAAGAGAGTTTAAACCAAAATTTAATAAATCTGAACAGCAAAGAAAGAGTAATCGAAACGAAGGTCGATGATTTCAAAACTTCAATAAGCGAACTTGACATAAAATTGGTCAATGCCTTAACAAATATTTCTTTGCTACTGGAACGAGAGAAACGAGAGAGAATATTAGATAGCGATAAAAAGAAGAAATCGAGAAAACACAAACAAATTTACACCGATGAAATCATAGAAGGGCTGAAAGCAGAAAACACACACAACAAAAGGATTGCTTACACGCCCGAATCCCTTGAAGCGGTACGCACCGCATTGAACGATGTTGAAGTAGCCACAATTACCACACGGGAATTAAATGCCCTGTTGAAATCAGCCCTCATCAAATACCATAAAAAATCAGAGACAAACGAATTCAAAAGATACTTCCTAAAAAAGGGGATGTTGATAAAAGGAACAGGCTTGAAATACACCATCATTCCAGATGACCGCCTGAAAAGGTTGTGAATAATAATGAATTGCCCAAGAGACAATACGGAACTGAAAATGATAGATGAAACCATGACCAAACAAGTGTTTGTTTGCCCTGAATGTAGCATGAAAATAACCTGCGAGGAACAGATGAAAGAGTACAAATATCGCCAATGTTTCGAGTGCATTCATACAAAAGAAAAAGAACCATGCCCTTGTTCGAGTTGTGAACAACCAAATCCATCGAACTACGAGGAAAAATGAAAGTAAGAGATTTGCTCAGCAGATACCCTAAACTATGGACTTATGACTACAAATGGAAAAACGCTGAGAACTACATGGACTTAAATGAAATCCTTGAAATCATTGGATACAAACTTGTAGATGCAGACACGATAGCAGGGGATTACAGCGACATCAAAGGATACCTTGAATGTGAAATCGAGGAAGTGTCATAAGTGAAACACAGTAGATACAGAAAACCAAAAAGAAATTGTTATTGCGTTGAATGTGAAAAAGCAAGAAATAGTTGGATGTGAAAGTGATGGTTAAAAATAAAAAAGCAACAATAGAAGAGTGCTATCAATACGTACTGGTAGCACCACGCATGGATTGGGAAAATCATCTTGGCTCAATGCTGAAAAACACAGAAGTCGATGTTAACGATATGGCGATTGTGTTCTTTTCAAAGTTAGCCCGTTGGAACGATGAAAAACTCTACAACAAAATAGACAACGCTTTCAAAGAATGGATGCTGGAACTCAAGGATGAAGCGAAAAAGATGTATGACGATATGAACGCTGAAGAAAAACAAAGCGTCAAAGAAATTGCACAACAACTGACGAAGATACGGAAAAAAGAGGAATAAAAAATGATAGGTCGTTGGCAAATCGAAGCATGGCATCTCAATGAAACTGATACCGCAGAACAGGATGTCCTTAATTCAAAAAATAAAGCACTCATCCTTGCAGATGAATGGAAAAAGAAATACGCACAGGTTGAGGTTTACGATACAAAAGAATCTGTTTTGGTGAAAATTCAATGAACAACAATCAAATGAACTTGTTTGGTCAAATCATTCGGAAACCAAAGATACTTCCGAGTTTGCCCCGTGGTGACGATACAGAGGGGTTTGAGGAACTTGAAAAAAGGGTTGCATCAGAATATGGTCGAAGGCACATCGGTTTCCCCTGCGATGTCGCACAGGATATGCACATTGACGATAGACCACAGCACGTTAAAACGTGTCCTGATTGTCAGGAAATCATAAAGAAAATGGATATGATTGCGTATGGAAAATAAACCTGATGTTCATAAAAAGTGTAAAATGTGCGGAGAGATGTTTATAGCAAACCGCAGTTGGCAAAAATATTGTAATAAAAAGCGATGTCTAAATAAAGCAAATTGTGACAGAGTCAAACGATGCAGAAAGACTTTACCGAGGATAATATGGATATGCAACGCGTGTAAACCATCTTGCGAGTTGAAAACAGGTGAAGGTCAGTGTGAGCCATTCCAATGCCCAAAATTTCTTTTAGATGCAGGATGGCAAAGAAAATGACGATGGAAAAATCATGGATAGATGCACCGCACAGGGTGTCCCTCAAACATGAACTGAAACGCAGAGGCATACCTTACGATAAAAAGGAAACTACAGATAGTTTAGAAGGAAAAGCAGGTATGCTTAAAAAAGAGTTCGTCTATGGAAAAAATGGTTGGGGCGGTATGTCCTCACAGATTATCGCATGGGTGAACTTCCCCTGCCCGTATTGTGGGAAATTCAACAGCGAAAACTTCCTATTCGTTCCAGAAAAAGGAAAAACAGAATATACGGGGATTTGCAAGACGTGTGACAAAGGTTTGCTTATCACGACAGACATACTGACCAGTAGTGCATTGGTAAAACAGCAAGAACTGAATTTACGAAGAATTGAGGGAAAAGGAAACGAAAGTTTGTTGAAGTGGGCGATAGAATGAGCGATGTTCCTTGGTGTGTACACGATGTCAATAAAGATTTCGTTTGTCAAAGATGCGGTGAAACCCATAAGTTGGAGATGCCAATCAGTATAACTGAATATGTACGACAGGCAAAAGCATTTACGGAACTGCATCGGAAGTGCGAGGAGAAAAAACCATGAACGATGCTAAAGTATTGCTGAATAAAACAATAGCGGTGATTGACAGTTTACTTCAAAACGTGGAGAACGAATTAAAGAACAGTTTTGTCGCACATCATATTGATTGTGCTGAATTCCTTACTGACGATGAGTTTGAAACTTTACAAGGTTTGCATAAGAAGGTTGAATTGCTGAAAGAGGAAAAAAGGAAAAAAGAAGAAAAAACATAAAGTTGTTGTTATAACAACAAAAATGGAGAAAATGGATATGTTGGAACTAAAAAAAGAAATGATGGAATTAGGGATTGACGAGATACGGACAAATCCCTTTCAGGCAAGAGAATACTTCGATGAGGGCAAGATACAGATACTTGCCGACAGCATCAAGGAACATGGATTGAACACACCTATTCAGTTAGTGTGGGATATTAAATCCGATGGCAAGAAAGCGACACTAAAAGACGGTGAAAGACGCATCAGGGCTTTGAAAAAAGCAGGGTACAAGAAACTACGCTACGGTGATGAATACATCTTCAAAGAAGTCAAAGATGACGGTGACTTGGAATACAAAGGGCTAATCGCCAACTGCATGAGAGAGGATTTGCAACCTGTTGAGAAAGGCAAAGCATTTTTCAAGATACTGAAACGCAGAGGCATAAAGGATTTAGACATGGCGATTACTGCGGTGAACAGGGCGAAGGATTGGGTTGACAACGGTTTCTTGGCAGAGCCGAGTAGCAGAAACTATTTCGTATCCAAGGAAACCATAGAACAAGTTGCAAAGGATATGAAGATGATAGGTGTGTCAGGGACTAATGCTATCGACCTGCTGAAGATTACACGCTTACCTGAAGATATACAAAGGAAAATATTTTTCGCATCACCGAACACGAAGATAGTCAAGGAAAAGATGAAAATCAACCGCATGGGAGAGATGACAAAACGCAAGGGGAATGATAGGGGGGAATTCATACCGATTTCTTTCGGCAGGGAACTTGCACGACTTGATGATGACAAGATAATCAGGTTTTTCTTGCGGACGGCATTAAGAAGAGGTTGGACACAACGAAAACTCACGATGATGGTAAGTGATTTTCTGGAGAAGAAACTATCGCCTGAAACATATATCGAAGCATACGAAAAGAACACCGATAGAAGTCTCCATGCAACAGATGATGAAATCAACCATCTCATGCTAACAATGGATAAAATGGCATCGACATTGACAAGTTGGCGGACAATCAACCTTGTGGCGATTGCGGATGCGTTCAAGCAGAAAGAGTTTGAGATATCGGGAAAAGGGTTGCTCACATCGGCAGGTCGGTTGAAACAATCACTTGAAAACGCCATATTGAACACCACCCAACTCAACAAGGTAAAAGAAGAAAATAAAAAAGTGCTGAACATTCCATTGCGTGTTACATTGACCACGCCACCGAAACAGCGTATCGGGTATCGGTTCTCAATACCATCAGAGTTCGCAAAGAAACTTGACGCAACAAAGGGTGATACGTTGGAAATCACGATAAACGCTGTAATTAAGCCCGTAGAGAAGGTTGAATGATGGAAGAAAAACATAGACGTAAGAGAAAAGAGATGCAATGCCCTTCACATATAAACGTGGAATACACACTTGAAAATGATGATGGGAAACTAAAAATCTGTTTCAAGAAGAACCCCCAATCCTTCACGAAAACAGAGTTGAGATGGTTTATGAAACAACTCAGGGATTGGATGAAAGTAATATGACGTTGCAACTCACATTGGATAACATCAAGACAGAACTATGTCCTGATTGCAACAAATCAATGCAGGTGTTCACAATATACAAAGATACGATTACGCACTACTGTCCGACCTGCATTAAACTGCACCGTTACACCATCTGTCTGAAATGCGGGGGGATGTTCGTTGAAGATGAATATAAACTCTGTAAAAAATGTAGGGTGAAATCATGCCTGTTTCTGACGTACCAAAAGGAATGAAACAAATAGCAAATGCGAAAACAGTATTGGATTACCTGAAGGAAAAAAACCAAACGAAATTCAAAGTAAAGAAGGTCGCTAAAGAGTTGCTACTTACATCTTGGCAGATAGGCAATGGCGTGAGGTTTCTATACGCAAGTGGCAACATCAGACCGTTGAGCAACAGGCGTTGGGAGATTGTCTCCTTTGATTTGGGGGAAAAGCAATGACAGAGGAATGTTGGATTTGGAGGATTGGGCGAATGACAAAATTTAATCCAAAAACCCTTGAGGACATAATAAAAACACTTGACCTTGGTCTTAATCGTGGCGACCTGATTTCCGTTGGAGATTACCACATGAACGTCTTTGAAGCGAGCGTGTTGGTTTCAAAACTTAAAATGGGGGTCGATAAACAAGGTCTTGACCTGCACATGACGTATGCCGAAATGTCGTATCTTCGCGATATTGTCCAAAAAGATAAACTAAAAAGGACACAGGAACTTTGCCAGATATTCATTCCAAAAGACACCGATGTGAATATCATAAATCAGCATAGCGATGAATGGTGGAAAAAACAGAAAAGAAGCCCACCAATAACGCAAGAGGCGTGTATCATGCTCTTGCTTGAGAAGTTCGACCAATTAGAGGAAAAATGCAGGGAAGCACTCATGGAGGCGACATGAAAGTAAGATTTGAGAAAGGCGATATGAAAGTGCTTGTTACACGAATAAGTGGACTTTTCCAAGTGTGTTCTAAAGAGGGTGAATGGACAAAACTCTATACAAGAGGAAGTTTCAGATGCCCACCACATTTGTATGACAAAATATTAACAGCGATTACGAAAGTTGATGAAATGAAAAAGCAGGTTGCACAAATGCTGTTGTTAGGGAGACAAATTGATTGCATTTGGATTGTTTTTTCAGTTGAAAACGGAGAGATTTTCAATGTTTGGGTTGAATACTTTGATAAAGAAACTACTGACCTTCAAAGTTGGGAGGAAAAATGACCGAAGAAAGCATTTCAAGATGGCGACACCGTAGCACAGACGGATTGGATAGGAAGTTTCAACAGCATCTTCGTTCCACATCAACGGAGAAGAAGTCACTGATGAGTTTCACGATTTTTTTGTGAAAGAATAGGAGATAAAAAAATGAAAGATGAAAATGGAAAACAGATACAGAGAGAAAAGGCAGTAAGCACGAAAACAGGGTTTATCCTCACATCGAAAGATGGTAAAGAGTGGCAGATGGATTTCCCTAACGGCAGTTCAAGATATGGTGGAAACACCTCAGCATCGAAGATAGCGATATTCTTCCTGATGCTTGGTCTTGGACATGGCATTGAATACGCATCAGAGGTTGCCTTCCATGAAACAAAACTTCGGGGAAAGCACAGGGTGAAATAATGACGACATATATCATACACCACGATGAATTGGAGAAACTCGCTAAAGGCGAACTCAAAGTCGAAGATATTACAAAACCTGAAAACATAGGCATACTCACATGGTCGGGTGCTGACATCATCAATTGGATAGAGGACAACGATGAAATCAAAGTAAAACCAACAATTGACGAAGGGTTTGTCAATGATGTCGCCAATAGGTTAGACGGCTGCGGATGTGGTGATTGCGTATCATCTGCAATATATGATTACACCCATGATGTCTTGAAAAAAATATTCGGAGAAATGGAAACAGTTAAATCACCGTAAGATTCTGTGGGTAGAGGAAGTTGGGTTATTATCCATTTTCTCCAAGATTATGTTTTTTGCCCCAACTTCCACCCATTACAGCATCAGAAGGGATAAAACATGAAAACATTATTGAGGGAAATGTCGAATGACGATAATTTATGTTTGTGATTGTGGCAGAAAAGTGGTTTCCAAGGCAGGTTTTCAATGTTTGGAATGTACTGAAAAAGAAATAGCAAAAAAGAAACAATCTGAGAAGGATAAAACATGATGAAAGAGATAGTGGACAACCTAATTTACATTGTAGATGAGATGGTGATTTTCTGCGGTGACAAAATAACATTCAACAGCACATATCGTGGAACAGGATAGAAAATGACAGAAAGTGGAGAACTTTATCTTGTAGAAAACACCAGGTATGTATCTATTTTAAATCATGATACCAAACCGCATAAAGAAATAGGCAATAGAAAAGTAATTATTGAGACAGGGGAAATTATAGAATTCCGCTATTCTTACGGTGTTCATTTCAGAACAAGAGACGATAAATGGTTTTATGTTGATGAAGAAACATTTAAAAAACATTGCATTCTTTTTGGTGAAATATTCCCAGAGATACGGGGAAAGAATGTTGCTACGTTAGATGAAATTCTAAGATTGGATTTATATAAATTAAAATTAGATATGGAGAATAGGTGTCATAAATGTTATCTTGTTAAAAAAGAATGTTCAGGTCAACTTTGTAAAAGATGGTGTGATGATTGTGATAAAAAGATGATGGAGATGAAGAAATGAACGATGAAGTCATTGCAAAAAAGGCTTTGCCAAGCCATGTGAAATTAAGCCAACATCTTCTTGATAAGTGCCTTTTTGTCCTTGAAGTTGATTTGTTCGGTAGACAGTATTTCATTCCGATTACAAAAGAAATTGAACGGATAATAAAATTCAAAGAGCCGTTCAAAAATGGTGTTACACTTGCGGACAATACCGAAATGTTCCAAGATGTCATCAATGCCCTGTACCTTCAGATAAGGGACACTGTTGGTTCGGAGATACATCAGCAGTTGAGCAACCAAATCGAAGAAGGGTTCTCAAAATTGTTTGATTTACCGTTAGCGAAAGAAATCAGTGAACGATTGAATATGAAACTGCCACCGCATGATGAAAAAGCCCCCGATGAACAAAAGAAAAGACTTGACAAATTGGAGAGTAAAGTATCGGTATTTGAGGACTACACCATTGAGAAGATAGTGGAACAAAAAATAAGACTTAATGCCCTTGAGAAGTTTACAATTGGTCATATCGCTGAAAGGGTTGCCTTACAAAAAAAGAAGCCACAGGATGTTATAGATGAGAATTTCGAAAGAGGGGTAATTTATTAAAACATAATTGTTATAAAGTAAGTATACTATTACAATGGTGAGGTTGTAATGCAAGAGGCAGATGGAACAACAGAAGAATTGAAAGAACAATACACAAATCTGTGCTTGAGTTTACGCCTTGAACAGGCGGATAAAGACCTTGGTTTTGAACGTGGAAAAAACTTTGCCGATTTAGCAAATTACATAAGCCCGCATCTTGTCGGAAAAGAATGGGAAGACATAAGAAAATCAGGTTTGCTGATGTTGGTTTCTGAACTTGACACAAGCAAGACAAGACATAGAATGCACGAACTTTTAATTGGTCGCCCCGGCACAGGGAAGACCGAGATGATGTTGTGGTGGAGAGAGAAGTTACAGGGCATCCTTATCAATGGAGAGTTTGTTTCAAAGGCAGGTCTGACAGGTGACGCAAGGGGAAAGAACGTCACGAAAGGACTGTTATCTGAATATAATGGTAATTTTGTCCTTATTGATGAGTTGGATAAAATGAATTTAGTTGACCAAAACTCATTGCTTCAAAGTATGGAGGAGGGTCAATACTTCATCGTCAAGGGCAAGCATAGAGAGGCTTGTGTGGCTGAGATACGTGTCATCGGCTCAACAAATGACCTGTCGAAGATACAGAGACCGCTGTTAGATAGGTTTGATTTCGTGTATCATTGCAAGACATCTACAAGAACAGAGCGTGCGGAGAATGTGAGCCGTATCACCAAGAGTTTCTTTGGGGATAGTGAAGCGGAGCATGTGCATTATCTGAAAGGGTATCTATCATGGGTGGGAGACTACAACCCGACACGATTGCCAAGTGATGTGGATGCGATTGACCATCTGATAGAGAAATATATCGTTGACCGAAGGGAGATAGAGATGGAGAGTGTGTCTTACAGGTCGCTTGAGTATTCTATTCTGAGGATAGCATGGGGTATCGCTAAATTACAAAAGAAGAACGTGACGGATAAAGAGGTCATGTCTGCTATAATTTTTAAAGACCGCATATTGCGGTGGTTATATCCAGAGGGGGATAACAGTGGAAAAAAACACAAATGACGTGGAAGATTGGGAAAAAAGAACGCCACCAAGTTTTGAGGAAATGAAAAAAAAGCAGAAGGAACTTGAGGATAAAGGGGTATTCAAAAACAATGAGAAGAAAAAAGAGCAGGTTATGCCATCAGAGGAAAAACAGGAGATGCCACCACCACAGACGAAAGAAATCGACAGTACGTGTCATACTGTAAGCGGATACCACGCATGGACACTTACACACGGACGTGATGTGAAGATTAGTCAGTTCATGAGTTGGTGTGAAGCCACAGATGAAGAGATATGGGCAGCGATAAAGAAAATGGTGAAGGGGGATTTTGAAGGAAAGGGAAGACAAAAACTGTTAGCCATCATCGATTTCACCTATAAAATCAGTGGCATTGAAGAGAGACGAAGTGGCAACGTGGGGGAAGAAAGTGCCACCAAGAGTTAGATGGACAGAAAAAGCAAAGCGACTTGCAAAGCAGTATGACCTTTGGGACTATGATGGCGGAACGATTGAATCGGTATTGTGCCATTCTGGAAAAAGGGGTTTGGTGGAGGCATTTGGTATCGAAAGCGGTGGTCATCATATTTGGTGGCGATACAAAGACGGAGAGATAGACGCAGAATATGAGATGAAATAAACATATATGACATTATATAGAAAGAGTTATATATTGATTGATTATTAGGGTTAGAGGTGAATTAAATGAAATGGCGTGGTGGAACAAATTTAGGTAAAGTGCTGGTTATAGAATCAGATAAATATTCATTGAAACCGATTGATGCTCACATTCGAGAGACAATTGCAAATGCTCTGGATGACCAGAAGTGTGGTGCATCGAAAGTTGATATTCGCACGAAACTACTCGATAAGTGGACGTTACTCTTGTCAATTGCAGATAACGGTTGTGGAATGCAGAACTTTGAGGTTCTTAAAGAGTATCACAAATACGGGTCTGATAGTAAGGTTAAAACATTTGGTGATATAGGCTTCGTTGGTGTCGGCTCGTGTGTTTATATTGCTCATGCAAAATGTCAATATACCGAGACAAAACACAAAAATGGGTTTCACAAGAGAGTTCGATGGCATTTTGACAAGGACATTGGTGATACAATTTGTGAACTGGTGCTTGAAACTAATGAAATTGAAACGCCAAGTGGCACTATCATTACAGTTGAAGTTGTCAATAAAGAAGATATTGAATTATTGACTGATGATTCATTTATCATTGATGTCGTCAGGAGCCATTTTAATACTGTTCTGCTTGGACTGCATGGTGATAAAAAGATTTTTGTAAACGGAAAACAAGTAGAACCGTTTCTACCTAAAGAGAAACAACATCGCATACGAGAGTTTACTATCTCCGACCAACAGCCCTTACAGGGTAAAAAATACAAAACAATGTTTTATCTCACTGAAGAATCTTTGCCAGAATTCTGGAACTGCCATAGCATCGTGGTTGGTAAACAAATTGTGCTACGAACTACTGACTTTATCAAGCAACCGCTCGGAGATATGAGAGACAGAATGTATGGATATGTAATCGGTGATGGTTTGATAACCATCATTAATCAAGCAAAAGACAACTTCAACCGCAAAACATCACTATGGAAAGAATTTGAAAAAAAAGTCACAAAAGAATGGATTGCATTTCTTGACCAATTAGGCGTAGGAGAGGCAGAACATCTTGCTGATAAAACATTAGTTAAATATGAAGCAAAACTCAATGAATTGATGAATACGCCAAAATGGTCTAAAATTAAAGACCTTCTGTTTAGTAAAATTGAAACAGACAAAGAGCCAGTAAGGACACAGTGTCCACAGTGCGGAACAGAAAACATCCATACTTGGGCTAAAGATAACACCATGTATGAATGTAAGGATGGTCACCATTTCCCAAAAAAATATACTTTTAAAAAGATAGGTCATACTGACGTAGATATTTCAACGATTTTAAAGAAACCTAAAACCGAGTGGAAAACCAGTTATTACAATGAGGAAAAGGATTATGTGGAGGCTCGTTTTAGCCCACCGCAAAGCATTGCCATTAACATGGGGAGAGAGCCGTTCAAAATAGCAAAAAAAACAGATGGCATGAAAGACCTACATATTAGGCGATGCATCGCATTTGTTCTTTACAATGAATTAAAGGCTAAAGGAAAAACAGATTCAGATGACCTTAAAGAATTTTTTGAATTGTTCAAAGACCTTGGCGGTATGTAGCAATGGTGTCATTACATGCTTACCAAAAGATAATCAATTATCTTGCATCGAATAAAGGCACTTATCGGGAGATAGCAAAAGCAACTGGTCTATCCTACGATGGCATTCGAGGGAGAATATCGGAACTCCGAACATGGTATGGAATTCCAATTGAGAGTTGTGGTGGAGATAAGAAAAACCCAATTCTTTTCTTGAGAGATAAGAATGGAATCATACAAAGGATACCATTTCAATTCCAAGTTATTGAATATCCGGGAGGTAGAACCATTGCCGTCTCAATACCAATGGAATTTGCTAACGAGACACCAGATACTGAACCATTGCTGGCAGAATTCAAGAATATAATTGAAAAATGTAAGAAATTAATAGCAGAAATAGAAAAAAATCGTAAGACAAAAAATAAACAAAAAGATACGCTTTTAAACTGGGAAATTGGTGATGTACTTTTTAATTTCCAAAATAAATTCATTGAAGGTGGTTTTTATTGTTTCAATTACGATGAAATACTTGAAAAATTCATCGGAACCCCTGGCAAGGGTGGTGAATATCGCAGAGAGTATTGGCGTGTTCGACGAGAGTTCAAAAGGAATTTTCCAGATAAAAATAAACTTCTACCGTTGGGGTTCAATATATACAATGAAATTAACAGAGGAGAAACACGGTCAATTAAAAAATTAGAGAAATGGGTCTATGAAAAATATCAGAATACTGGTTCCATTCCATCAATAGATGAAATTCGTAAGAAGCGATGGGAATTCGGTGGAACACAGAAAGGTTCATCAAAGAAACATGGAAACTAATTTTTTAATATTTTTACGGTTTGTTTCAAATTCCCCGTTGTCTCTTTCTTTCAAGAATTGCTCAAAGGAAATAGTGTTCCATACTGTCGGCATGTTATAATAATAGGTGAAGTTCACAATATCTTCTTTTACCCAATGTGGCGATACATACATCTCTTTTTTAAGCCAATCAAGCGGTTTGTATCGCATGACGAATGGTTTGCACCCAAGTGCTATGACTTTATCGGCACGATACTTCGCCTCTTCCAAATCATCATTGTAGTTGTAAAGCACATAGACACGTATTCTGTCAGGATTTATCCCTTGCTCTTTGAACAAATCAACAGATGCCACCAAGGGTTTCTCCTGTTCAAGTTTATCAAACGCAAGTCGTATCGTTTTGATACGAAGTTTTACAATTTGTGCTACATGGTCTTTTGTCAATAGTTTGCAGTCAAAACCCGAGTTGAAATCCACTTGCTTGTTTTGTTCTTCCAAAATACGCATAACGCTGTTGAAGTGCTTTTTAGAGGAGCGAACTATGTTGTTGTCGAATAGCAGTATCCTTGGTTTTGATGAGTCTATACCGCTTTCCCACCCCTTTATTTCGTAATATTTCGGTTCAAGCATACGAACAACACAGTATCTGCATTTCCACGGACAACCCCGTGTAGTAAAAACAAGCGATTCTTCTGATTTCTTAGTCTCATTAGACATCGCATAGTCAGGAGTGCAACTGTCGACCTCTGGAATAATGCCGATATGGGGATAAATACCTGTTTCTCTTTTTATCTTATCTGGCATTGCTGTCGCAGCAACACCACCGACCTTTATTTCCGATGTGGGAAAACGCTTTTTGAACGATTTTATTACTTGTATTACTTGTGGTAAATCCCAAGTGAAAAGCGATGTGATATAGATGACATCAGGGTTAAAATCTAAATCAATCCATGAATCACCATGGAGATAAACAACCACGTCTCCTTTGTTCTTGTGCCACGTAGATATTTTCATCAGGCCAAGCGGTGGATATTTCCTCTTGTATGTTGGTTCGACAAGCAAGACGTTCATTAGAAATGGTAATACTGACATAGTTAATAAGGTTTAAGATTTATCCGATGCGTATAACCCTATGTCGTGCCTCAAAATACTCTGCACCACAGTCTCTGCAAATCGCATAAGTCCCCGACACATTATCAAGTGTGATTGCCTTTAGCCCATCTGCCCATATGAGATGGTGGAATAACGAACAAAACACCACGCCCATTTTCAATCTCCCGATATGTTATTGTTTGATTGCTTAATTAGTTTTTGTCTTTATGCTCCGTTGCATCTCTGATTATGTCTGCTTCAGTCACAGTGTATTTTCTTGGGTAAAACCGATATGTTTCCTTTTTCATCATCCCAATGAACTTTGATTCGTGTTCAAAATCAGGTTCGCCATCTTTATGTGTATGGATGTGATTGGGGTCATTCTCTTTAAATCGTTTAGTCGTACTATATGTCCCCAATGATTCTGCTTTCTGTTCCTTGATAGTGTCGCCAAGGTTGCTGTTCAGCCAGTCCCTTGCCTTATCGTATTTTTCTTTCGGCGACAAGGAAGTAGTATCGGATATCATTTTTTTAATGGTTCTTACCTGCCTTAGTTTAACTTTTTGGGCATCCACACAATCATCGCAGTATTTTCTAATGGCCGTAGATGATATGATTAGTGCATCGCATCCCAAACAGGTCACCGCTGCCGTGACATCTCTGCCAACCACGGAATTAGGGCTTCTTATTTTCGCTTTGCATGATTTGCAGATGCATTGTTTTCCGTATTGATTAATTTCACTGGATTCAAAAGTATTATTGCACAACCTACATGTAAACTGAAAATGTTCTTTTGGCACATAATGCTTTTTAGTTATACTTCTTTTATGGATGCGGTAACAAGCAGGGTGCCAGAGTTTATTCTTTAATCCGTTCTCATCGTCACTGACTATTAATTCCCCGCAGTCTATACAACTCTTTCCAACTACTACCTCTCCACCTATTTTCACTCAAATCACCTTCAAGTCTACATCAATATGTGCCTTTTTAGTTTTTCCATTAACCATGGGCATCATAATGTGAAACTAAAACCGATAGGTCTAAATAATCTACAACCCCATTTATCAGGATGTCCCAGGGCTGACTTCCTGGCGGTGAAACGATATCCATGTAATGCGCAATCGTCAGCGAACAGTCAAGATAATCCACTTCCCCATCTTGGTTAACATCCCAGGGAAGAAAACCATTATAAAATTGGATGCTGCCATCGTTGGTTTCATGTACCAAATACATGGTCTCATTCGTCAAACCATCGTCATAGATGCGTATCGAAGAAACGCCGGCAGTTCCGGTCCCGGTGAAATTTATGATGATTAAGCTCCCGGGTGCGGTGATATTGCCTTGCCCGATGATGAGTGAGTAGATTTCGGTTATAGTGCCCGCGGTGTTATCGATGATGCCTGCACTGAAGAATGTCGGGTATCCATCAAAGAATGTGCCTGGGGCCACAGAATTGGCTTGTAGAAGGTTTGAGTCGAAGCTCAGCTTGAACTCAAATGATTTAATTGGTTGCGATGGGACGCAGTAGATTACTACATCGAAAGAATTTTCAGCAGGTTGGAACTCAAATGGCGGTGTTACATTTATCTCATTGGCTTTGCAAGTAAGTATCATCGCAAATAATGAAGCCGCCAATACTATTTTTCTCAACACCCACTGTACAGATATAACGTATTTTATATAAGTAATTTGTGATTAAAAAGAGAGAGGACGAGAACCTTTTGAGGGGTTCTCATTTTTGGGATGGAAAAGATGAAGTTTTAGATTTTGCCTGACATGCAGTCTTTCATCTTGTTCATCAAGTCCGCTTTGCTCATGCCTTTCTTAATTCCACAGGCTTTTGCTGCGTTCTTGACTTTGAGCTGTTGTGATGTCAGCGGGTAGTCGCCTGGATACATGGCTAATACTGCACCACGATTTCCACCAACGGAGTATGGCATATCTTTGCCACTTTTGTCTTTTGCCAAGTATGATTTTGGTCGTCTTTTAACGTAGACAATGCCTCTTAAACTTTTTACAACGGTCATAGTTTTTTTTCCTCCTTAATTTTTATTGGGTTGAAATCATCGGGTTAGTATATAACCATTCTTCATAAAAAAAATTTGAATAGGTTTTTTAAGGCAACTACCCATTATCATATTGATGACAGTCATTGATTCCTCTTTTGGGAAGTATTCAAGGACCCAAGCAGGATTTGAAGCATGGAAATTTGATGGCAACAAAGGAACGTATGATGATTTCATACGCGCTGACAGAAAACGTGCCAGTGTCATGATGCAGATTGACCAACTTCTTGGTAAATTATCAGATGCGGAATTGAAAAATGTTTTTGACTTTTTGACCAGCAAGTATTTTAGGTGACCGTTGAGGACCTCAATTTTGTGGTTGAGGAACTCAAAAAAGTTTTTATAACGATATTTGATTACTATTTACTATGAGCGAAGATGATTTTGACGTGAAATGCCGTGAAATGGGGGGGGAAATAGAGGAACTCACAAAACCGAAGGGCATGCGGATTTGTATTGTCGGTACTTCCGGCATCACAGAAGAAGGCGAAATTTTCCCCGTTGGTAGGGGCGGAAAGTAATCTATGTCTGAGCCGATGCTTTGTGAGCCGAAAGATGGCGGATGGCATTGTCATATACGCCGGGATAGAAAATGGGTAGAGGTTGGTAAGTTCGATGCCATCGTCATTGATAACCAGCGTGTGACGTTACCGATTATCGCAAAAGTCATGTTCGATGGTAAAAATTGTGAGATGGAGAAAGAAGGCAATCTGAAGATTTTGCATTGCAAAGGCGAAACCAAAAATTAATAGAAATGGACTACGCCGTTGACTGGTTCTTTTATGCGATGTATCTGAATTGAATCGTTGCCATTGGTTATAGCAAGAAAGATGCCAAAATCTATCTCAACCTTTTTACCGTCTTTGACTTTCAGTTCGAATGTGCCTTGACCTGCAAAAATATGTTCGGGGTTTATTGAATATGTCTTTGGGACGGTTGGCGAACAGAGTATGATTTTTTGTTCCACCATTTTTTTCAATCGTGCCCGTATCAGTGAATCTTTCTTGAGTAATGTACGTGAATCTTTTATGTCAAAAAGTTTCTTTGCGACGTCTGTTGTGGTCTGACCTGGACAATCATACAGATAATGTATGCTGTGGATGTCTATTTCGTCGTACTTCATTCAGAGTCACGTTCTTCGGTATGGGGCTGTTTCTTGCCAAATGCAAACGCATCTATCCACTGTTCCCCTTCTTCACAGCGTTGCTCGCCATCTTCGCTCTTGCAGACAATTGGCTGGTCATTGACGTCGGGGTGTTCCTGCCAGTCGGCATTCACTCCAGGGTGTCTTTTAATTAGTTCCTCTTTTTTGCCTTGTTTAACATAGATGAGTAAATCATCGCCCATCTTCACAACTCTCCTTTCACAATTATTTTTTATGATATATAGTCATTTGTAGACAATTATTTAAACTTTTACACCATTCCAGTATACATTTATAGGAGGAAGAGATAAAGGTGGAGGACCATACCGTCCGTATTAGCTCTGAAAATTTAGAGTTGCTGAAAAATTATAAAGAGATGTGGTCGCTTTCCTATAATGATATCATAGGGATGGGATTGAAATTATTGGATGGGAACGAAACACAACAAATCCCCATGGAATCACCAGTGTATAAGATTAAGGTGAGTTTGAACCGTGTTAAAATCAATGACAGCGTCAAGAAACTTCTTTTGAATGGCCATGACCTGTTCATCCCGGACATAACGCACAGGCAGGCGATGTATGTCAAAAGGAAACTGAAGAGCATGGGGTTCGACTGCGAGTACGTGAAAAGCGAAGGGGACGGACAGCATGGGTTTTTGTTCATGCAACCGACTGAGCCTAAGCTGAAGAACGTGAGCAGTATTTTACAACCCCAAACAAGTTCCAGCATTTTATATCGTACTGATGAAATATAAAAAAAAATAGGCGAAAACGCCCTTTTTGAAATATAAAAAATTACGATGACGGTTTGCGCTTCGGCAATTCATCGATGTATTTCTCACCGACGGGACAGCTTTCAAAAGAGTCTTCATCGTTTTTGCAGACGAAGGGTGTGCCCATGTTATCTTCAATCTTGCTCGCAGGTATTTGCTTCCAGCTAGCATCCACGTCAGGGTACTTCCCTTGCATGTCTTTCATTTCGCCTTTTGTCTTACAATATATTGTTGCCATTTTCTCTAATCACCTCATTTGTATAGCAGTATCCATCAAGGAGGATACCATTCCTTTCCTTACATTTATCTTCAAATGTTTGAAGAAGGAACTCTGTTATCATAGCAATTCATCCTCTTTTTTAGAGAAAAGCCCTGAGAAATTATCCAGATATCCTTTTCTCCATGCCACAATGACTATTACCAATATTATGATTGCGGCTACAGCGATATAAGGATAATATACCTCCAAGTTGTTTGTTCCTCCGCTGCCCGTCAATGAGAGCGAGGCTGGTAGGTAGAGCGCATCATTCGAAGAAAAATCAATGGTGTAAGTCGTGGCAGTTGATACGACACGCCACATGGCGGAACCACCGTATAACGGCAATGATGCGATGAGGGCACCGTCCCCGTATACTGTCAGTTCATTTGCAGAAATCTGTTGCCCTTTTGTGTCAGTCACCTGTAAAAAAACAACATCTCCTTTTGCGACGCTGCTTACCGGAAATCCTTTGTCATCCTTTGCTATGATTGCCGTTTCTGTTTGTACGTTAAAATACTCAGTTCCCTTACCATTCGATGAAGTTGCAACTATTTTATATCTCCCAAGTGTCTCTGGCGTGAAATATGCGTTTCCTTCTTCATCTGCTTGAATGTCCCACTGCGTGCTGTCTTTCGATATAATGATGCTTGCGTCAGGTTCGGTGTTAATCGTTATCTCTTGACCCACCGTATTTGAACTTGGGACATCAACAGATATCGGTTCTGCTTCTATACTTATCTCATCATTTACGATGGTACCAAAGACCTGTGCGATGACCTGCCAGTCACCTGCTTCGTTAAATGATACTTCAAGCGGACTTGTGGTTGTTGTCCTCTTTGTTGTCTCCTTGTTTGTCGGTGAGATGAATTTAACTGATGCAGATATCGGTTCGCCGTTCGCTGTTACAGATACTTGGACGTTATCATTGAGTTTTGCGGTTGATGGTATCTCTAATGTCATATCATCCTCAGCATACGGTGATGCAATGGAAAATGTTTTTGTCCCGTAGTCAACGATGTAGACCTCCGCAAGACCGTATTCTGTACCAAGTTCGACGACACCCATTTTATTTGTAATCTGAAACGGATAAACATTTGATGATTCCTGACAGATGACGTATCCTGATGTTTCTGCTTGTGTCACAATGAAAATCAAGTTCCTGTTTGATTTTGGTTGTGAGGGAACGATGGTAATTGTCCCATTAACAGGAGTTCCTCCGCCACCACTTGTCTGTGTTGTAAACGAAAAAGCGGATGAGTTAGTCCAATGGCTGTCCGCATCCTGTGCTTTAATCCTCCACCAATATTGACTTCCTGTTGCAAGACTTGAAAAAGCGATGGGCATATCCGTAGTCCAGTTCTCACCAGATAGGGAGATGTCTGCTATCTTTGCCCATGTACCTGATTTGTTTGTTTCAAAAGAGATGTATGCTAAATCGCCATCTGCATCTGTGACGTTTGCTCTGAGGTTTACTTTGCCACTGGTCAATGCTACATTAGTAGCACCATCGACAGGGGATATATCGGCAATTGTTGGAGATGCTGCTGAAGATACTATAGTTGAACTCAACAGTAGTATGAGCAGACTGAAGGATATGAGCTGTCGCTTCATGCCATCCTCTTTTATTCTTGTTGTTGCGGTGTCTTATAGAGAGATGAACCGGGTTTCCTGTATTTCAGGACCTCAAGTATTGCTGTATCAGGGTCGTCTGGATTTTCTCTCATCTTAACGAGACATTCCCCGTACTCATTCATCTGTCCTTTCAGAGAGGCGCACGTTGCTGCATCCATCTGCTTCAAATTCAAAATTTGTTCATACGGTATTGATTTTTTCCTCAATGGATTATCCATATTTCCACCCTCTTACATATTTCATAATGTTTTTATGAAATATAAATAGTTATGATAAAGGATAATACAGTATTCAGTAATTAAAGGTTTGTTTTTCATAGAAAGGAGATAGATTGTCCCCCCTGACTCCACAAGAGGTGGTTTTCGAGTTGACGTAAGATACGACCTTGCCTCTTATATCTCTGCCGGAGGGGTGAAGGTTCTATCAGACCTACACTTTTCTGAGTAAAGTATCGTCATCCAGCGTCCTCCGGTGAGAGAACGCTGGGGATAATGCTATAACATAAATGGCTAAATGGTTTTTATATTTTTTGTTATTTCAAATCCGCGTACCGCAAATACTACAAACCATCTGCTCTTCATCGCTCATCACATGCACCGTTTCCTTTTTGCAGTTCTTACAGAGATGACGAGAAATCATTTTTTACCACCCGATTTCCGTTACTGTGATGTTCCAGGGTGCAAGTTCCTTTACGATAGCGGTTTCAACAGATGAACGAGAAAGCAGTGCATCGTTTTCTATTTCAACCATGAATCTTTGTTTTACGATGGCAACACCCCCATCTCCCGAAGTCTTTTAGGGTCGTCTTTCGGCATCTCCAACCAAACATACTGTTCAAGGAAATCGATGTCAAGCGGAGTTAAACCCCGGCTGAGGAAGAGTCTGGTAAGCTGGTCGAGAAGATACACACCGTCCTGTTTTGTAAGACCGTTCGGCCCGCAATCGACGACACATTGGATTTTCATCGACTTGTGCGTTAGTTTACGGCAGTCTGGACAAACATTTGGGAACTCTGTCGTCTCTTTTTTGGTATCATCGGTATGTTTTTTTCCGCACAATGGACATATCATGGTCTTACCCCCTTATCGATGGTTTTTGTCTCCAAAAAGATTCGTTGTACTCTGAGCATGCTTTATGCCGCTCAAGGACAAAAGGGACTTCTTTAGCGTGGCAATCAAAACTTGGCAGCATGTTGACATAATCATTCCAAACAACAGGTTTCAATACGCCACAATCGCCTTTTTTAAAGGCAAGCTCAGTTCCATTGATGCGTTCCATCAGATAAACAAAATTTGCCGACATATCAACAAATGAAAGATAGTTTTGTACAACATCTGGTTCCATCTCTTGAAGGCTTGCACAGTTCCAAAACAAATCAAAAGCATATGTTGCGAGCAACGGGAACTTTTGTGCACCGAACACAAATATCTTTCCCGGTTCAGGTTCTGGCATCTCTTTCATAACACGAGTGTCCTTATATGAAACAACATGTCCGGGGAAAACCTTTTTCAGATATTGTTCGCAAACATACAACGCAGGGGGCACATCAAAAAGAAAATAGCATACGCCGGGATGAAGTTTTCTTATAATCTCCACTTGTTTGCCACAGCCAGACCCAAGTTCCACTATTGTTTTCACATCATCGAAATCAATGTACTTTGAACAAAAAGCATATCGAAGGTAATAGTACAAAGACGTCAATGTATAGAAATTATTGTTTATTTCTATGGAGCTTTCAGGGTTTCCTGCTTTTGATATGCTGATGGATGAAAGCGGTTTTGCTCTATTTTTTTCACCATGTACGCAGGTTATCTCATAAAATATTTTTTTAATTTCGTTTAAATCAATATCATATGGTTGGTCGATAGGTATGAATTTATTTAGAAGGTTATTGATGCCTTCCATCATTTTTGTGTACCCTGGTGCATGACCGAGTGTCTTGCTGTCGTATTTTTTGTAGATGTTTATTTTTCCAAAATTGAAGTCGTCGAGGTCAAGTGCCCCAAAACAGGTTAGTAATGACCCCTTTCTTCTTCTGAAATCTTTTAACCCGAGTTTTTTTATTTCATCGACTATCCTGTTTCCGTAGACTTCCCAATAATTTGTCGGTTGATATAATGCCGATGATTTTTTGTTGTCATCAATCATGACATCGAGAAGAATTGCGTCGTTTCCAACTTGGTCTATGTCCTTCATGGTTTCTTTTCCTCTACAGGCCATTCGTCCCCGGTTCCTGATTTTATAAAATTGCGTTCATCATTCGTCATTCTTTTTTGGTAGTCTACCCAGGCACGTTTTTTGATTTCATTGTCGACAACGTACATGTGTTCTCTGAAGAAGTCGAACATCATCACAAGTTCTTCCTCTGTTGTACTTTTGTCTTTTATTATGTCTGAATACTCCACCCGTAACTCTTCCATTTCCATTCCTTTTATCTGTCTCATCATACCAACTCCATTAACATTTTTTTCTCCGTTTCAAGGACGCCTGAGATGTAATCCAGTTTTGATTCCATCTCTTTCAATGTCGGTGTGTAATCATACACCCAGTATCCTTCGTTTCCTATTTGGATAGGGGATGTTGGTGGCTTATCGGTGAAATATGCAACATCCTCATAAAAATTGTAATCCATATAAGTAAAGTTTTCATCCCTGATGATGACGGAATATTCTGTGAAGTTTTGCTCATATGCCGTGTTAAGTATTTCACAGAGAAAAAGTTGTTTGAAGGCCGTGTAGTAGTTAGGGACAGTGATATTGTTAATGAGGGCGTCAACGTCAGTGAAAAGTATATTGGCCTGTGCAACGAGGAACGGGTAGGTTGTCGTGATGTTGTTGAACAGCGACATTGCAACCAGATTGTTGTTGTAGTTGGTGTGGGCGTCTTGGCTTTTAACCCAGGCTTCCTGTTGATGGCCCATTGCCCGAGTAAAATCTGTCATATATTCATTCTGCCGGTCTGAATCGTATTTGAGTTTAAGGCAGGAAAATCCTATTGCAGCAACTGCCATAACGATTGCAACAATAACAATAATGAATGTTTTCCTTGCTGATTTTGCGTCTGCTTTCTTCGCTTCTTCCTCATTCATTGTGTTAACTCCGCTACGACATTTGCTTGTGTCATTTCATCACTTCAAAATTTCAGGATGGTTCTTTTTAACCCATTCTTTTTTCACTTCGCTAAAGGTCGAAATACGACCGCAACCACCCTGATTTTCATAACATTCTTTTGGTTGGATACGCATCCTGACATATTTATCAGTTTCATCATTTTCTTTTATTATTGCATGACATTTGTCACATTCAAAATATCTTATTTCTTCTGCTCCAAGTATTACAGCTTCAAATGGCTTTATGGTTTCATATGTTGGATAATCCATCCAAAAGAAACCTTCTTCATCATTGTGACCAAGAACCATACCAATTCCTGATTTTGATAAATCAGCAGATAGCCCATATAAAAAAGCGTCAAAATGGTTATACGTCAAAAAAGCATTTGATGGTATTTGTTCAAGCACCCAACCATCTTTTTCCCGTCCATGACTGAACATTACACCGTTTTTCAATTTTATTTCCACAAGATGCTTCTGTAATATTTTTTTAGCGTTTTCTTCTTTTTCCTTTTTGTAGATTACCACACCAAACATTATTTTACCTTTCATCTTTTACCCCCGGTATATTTGATTCATTAATCGCGGTCTTGAACGATTGCTCCCAGCCACAATGCATCGTTCGATACTTGGATTCGGGGTATACCCGTGCCCTCCAAGGTTTACTCAACGAGCAAGTGCATTGCTTTGACATTCGAACCTACACGCCAGGTGATTAGCCTTTTGTTCATGTTCGAACACGGGCTGTTTAGAGTCGTTCAACTCCGCAACATCAACTGCATGGGGATGCCCTTGTTACCATAAATCAGGAACTTGCTACACCCCTCAACCTGTTTTACTTTTCCTTTCTTGATGATGGCACGGTCATATGCCTCAATGAGTTCACATGGCGTCAACGTGACAACAAAATCATCCATGAATGATTTAGTGTTAAACTGTTTCATCAGCAACTCACCGAGTTCTGTTCGCAACCTTTCCTGGTCGACCTTTCGTATCTTCCCAGTTGTTGAATCACGCATGAAAGCAACCGTCCTTTCACCAAAATGAGAGTTCCGTTCATCTGCTATCTCATAGACAAGAATGAGTTTGTTGTTGATTGTGTTCGATGTCCGGTCGGTTATCTCCATGTCTTTCTTGAATATCATGAGCTGGTCGGGGATTGCATCCATGAATTCCCCCAATGATGCGTATTCGTCCTTCAATTGCAGTAATCTACTTTCGTTTTTCTTCTTCATGTGTTCTGCCCCCAAACATCAAAGAAAGACCTCTCTTTGATTTTTCATCAAGCCATAAGAACTGTTCGTTTTCGAAATTGAAAACGCTCACCAATTCTCCATCGGTATCATGGATAGTAACACCGTATTTACCGTTTGACCAAATCGAATACTTGCCGCCTCTGAGCCGGTATTCATCTATTTTATTGTAGAATTCCCTAATGTTTTTAATTGTCAGACGAAGATGCCCGTTGCAGCAATACCCCGTATCCTGAAAATAGGCACCGCAAATCTTGCACACATCATCATCGTTTTCGATTATCATTTAATCTTCTCTTCTTTATCAAACGGGTTTATTGATTTTCCGTCCTGCGTCTTTTTGAATTCACCGGAAATAACGTCACCGTAACTCCAACCGAAACCATAAAAATCCGTTTCAGTCACAACAAGAAGGACATCACGAAAATCATCCTGTTGCTTCTGCTTCGACATTGACTGAAACTCCATGACAATCGTCTGCATTATTTCTTTTGGGGGGCGGGGACCGAAACCCTGCATCCGTACAGCGGGGCATGACTGCTCCAACGCCTCATCTAATTTATCACGAGGTGAAAGAAAAACTGCAACATACCCTTTTTTAAATGGAAATGTCTGAATGGATTTAACAACATATTCTTGGCTCATTTCTCCCATAGCATATCACCTATCCGCTAATTTTGCGTCATCGCATTTATACCGTGGTCTTTCCTCATTGAGAACACCGTATAGCTCATTTAACGCGGTTGTCGCTGTCAACTGCATCAATGCCCTTGGTGCATTTATGTCTACCGTCGCAGGGCCACAATCAAGCACATGGCGGTTAGATTCAGTTATAGCAAATATGCGTTCACGTATCTCTGTTTCTGTTTTTATGGCGATAATATCAACTCCCTGGCACCGGCATATCATAGAACACAGCAGGCAGTTTCTTTTTGAAATCTTTGAATAGAGGTATGGTTATTTCTCTCATCTGCGGATGCGCATTTTTAGCAGTTCTCAGTTTGAAGAAATGTCTCCATTCCCGAAGGTTCATAGTGATGACGATTTCAGTCTTGAGGCTGTTCGGTAATACTGACCGTGCGAGTTGCGGTGGGACACCGAGTTTTATCATAGTATTATAGGTTTTTTCACTTTCATTCATCATATATTCCCATTGCTTTATCGCTTCAACGAGATTATCTTTGTTTCTGACAGAAGCAGTAAGATGTGGTCTGATATCAATGACGGTTGTCTCATTTCCGAACTTGTCGTCTGCGTAGTTGCAGTATCGTGTGGATTCCTGGCTATAGGATGCAATCCTATGACGGACAATCTCATGAGAAACGGCACGGTCACATATTAAACGTATGGTTATCTTCTCATGTTCAAGGACGGATTCGTGGCCACGGGTGATTATCATTCTGATGAATGAGTCGTAGGATTCCTTGGTGATGGTTCCTTCGGATTTGTAGCAGGTTTTTCCGGCTTTTTCAACCCGTCGCATCATTGCTACAGGATTGAATGGTTCGATTAAATACCAAGGTCGTCTGATTTTCATGGTTTTTCACCTGTATCTTTTTTAATCATGCAACTTTACTAAATTTGCAACTTTTTTAAGGAACGCATTTGCGGCCATGCCGTTAGTCAGTTCACCACGTGTGAAGATAACTGTATCGCTGTCATTGAAAGATTCCCCGCATCCCCGGTCAAGGACAATCCGTCCACCTGCTGTCAGGTATAGGTCTCCTATTTCGGTGCTGTCGAAAGCACGAAGTTCCCGCATGATGTCTTGTATTTCATCAGCGCATTTCGGGTTCATGTGACCTTCGCCAATGCGGTCTTTTTCTTCGAAAATCCAGAAGTTATCATCATATTGTATTTCTGCTAATCGCTGTATGCAGTCAACAAGTCTCACCAACTTGCCTTGACGGTGGGCAGTTGGTTTCTGCCTGTTTTTTAATCGCCCATCTTCTTTCAGCATCTTAATCCACCATGACATATGATAAACCGTTGTCTACATTGAAGTAACAGTTGACGTTTTCATCGTTCCATGGTCCAACGCATGAAATCATTTGTCCGGGTATGGAATACCAGTTGTCACGATGTTCTTCAAGCAAACTGTTATCATGCTTTATCGCCTGGAAATCGATGCTGAGTGTTCCGCACTGCGTATCTAAGGCATTGTCAAACCATTGTACGTCTATCTGCTCAACCGTACCGTTTTCGTGTATTTTAACGGTCTTTATCCACCCATCACCAGTCATAAGATAGACGTCGCCTATCACATGAACGAAACTGTTGGGAAAGGATTTATTATCGTATTGAGACCAGTTCATGTGTTCTGCATAGTCTATTATTTTTTCTGTATGCGTCATCGTCTCATACGGTGAGTCCCACTGTGACACATACCAATATACTGTTGCTGCAATCGCTACGGTGATTGCTACCATCAATATTACGCCTACTACTGCCGAAACTGCTTTATTTCTTCTCATCATTTATCACCTTATGTATTATTATCAGAAACATGAGAAAATTCATGCCTCCGTTCAGATAGAGACCGATATGATAGGTCATGGTCGAATTGGCCGTGAAAAAGCCATTGACCAAACCAGCATCCATTGGCAATGGTATGCCGACGTTCCCAAGTGCCAGATATGTTGCGATGATTGCCTGATTGACCAGAGCCGTCACTGATATATCGATGCACCAGAGAGACAACACATTCAGGAACAGGGCAAAACCTGCTATTGCCACCCAATCCGAAGGTTTCAACTTCCGCATCGGACTGCCTTTTTTTTATTGCTCTGGTGGTTTATCGCTTGATTGTGGTTGCTGAACTTGCCGTCGCCTCTGCTCCTTTCGGGGTTCTACAGAAGCTGCCCCATTGTCTTTTGTATCCGCCATGCTTTCAAGCAGGCTCATAATCTGGTCTTGTTTCCGTTCGATGGGTGCAAGCCTTTTTTCGATGCGTTCGTCAACAACACGGATGACTTTGTTCTGTGCCTCATATTTGCGGTACATGTCGACAACAACGGCTTTGCCTTTAGGATTGATGAGTTGGACACCGTTCTCTTTCTCAAAATCCATGCAGATGCGGACTGAATTCTTCACATCCTCCATGTTGTAGACAAGTTCTTTTATGTCCACACCGTCGTTGCTTTCTTCATGTGCCTGTTCATTTGCAAATTGCATTTTGTCTTTTTTCTTTTTAAACGCCATATGTTTTCCCCCTAAATCGTATCTAACTCCTTGAAGAGTTGTGTTTTTTCTTTCATGTCATCGGTAACCTTTTGTTTCAACTCCGCGATGATTGCTATTTTCCCTTTTGATAGGGTGTAGAGCATCGTCGGTCTTCCTTTACCGTCTTTGTCGATAGGTTTTTTTTCCACCCATCCTTTTGATATGAAAAGTGACATGGAGGCACTTACCTCTGGTTGACGTAAATCCATCTCTCTTTCGATGTCCCGACTGTAGGCTTTTCCATGATTGAAAAGATATAAAAGAGCTTTCGCCTCATAGTGTCTAAAGCCGGTAAGCATCAGGCTGTCTGCTTTCTCTCTTGGCATAAAAATAGGTAATAATATATTACTATTTAAAAGTGTTGGTTAATTATAAGTCGGCATATATATCTATCAGGATATTCCTTCTGAAAAGAGTATTTTTCTGAAACCATCAACAAATTCTTCACTGAATTCCATGAGCATAGTCAACCGCTTTGAGGTTTTATTTCTTTCTCTTTATCAGAGTTTCAAGTACCTCCTGAGCTATCATCGTACCGAAATAACCGAAGAAAAAAGTCCAGAAACCAACGATGCTCCATGTGAATATCTGGTCTATGAATTCGCCCCGTTTCGTGTATATGAGGACAACCATAGTTCCGAAAACGTAGACCATGACAATAAGCGTAAGGTAACGGATGGCGTGCTGACCAAGTTTCGTCACCTCAGATACGTCTATCGGGAAAACTGCCCTCTGTTTCTTATTGTCCTTTATGCTGATGAATTCGACATTCATCCCTTTTTTCCCAAAATCATCTAAAAGTATTTTACTTGCAACTTCCTCAATCTTTTCTTTCGGCGTATCATCCGGTATATCGACTTTTAATGTCGTCCAAGTATTGTCTTGGAAAACAACGAACATCTCTATTTGCATCTCACCCTCACACCCATCGTTTCCACTTTAGGTGCAAAATATGTGGAAACCTACTGCCAACAAGATGTCGGCTCAAGGATTTTTCGCACCTGTATCTGTGGCGACGGCCATCAGAGATTTACTTGCGGATAATCAAGATATTGAAACCAGTTACCATGAACCTTTTTAATACATTTCTCAGCCATAAGTTTTTTGATGTAATATTCAACTGTTGAACTGTTCCTTGCCCATTGCAGACGATTTGAAATCAAACGGTGAATCTCATCTCTGTTCACAAGGTTTTTGTTCTCCACGAACCGCATCAGTTGATATTCGTAAGGGTCGTATCCTGATTGTATGTCGATAAGCTGTTTTCCGGTCTTTAACGGAAGTCCCGGTTGGTATTTCGCATCCTGTATGACCAATAATCCTTTTAGTTTACCTTCATACATGATGTGAATGTAAGAATTAATCCTTTTGATGCTCTGTTTTGTTTCAGGAAGGAATTTCTTTTCCCGAAGCATATGCCTGATGATATCATCGTCTGTCGACCCGCCAATCTGTTTCTTGCAATAACGGTAGATGAGTTGGATGAACGGGTTCTCCCCGTTGGTGAGTTTGCCATCTGGGACATAGGTTGGTATCACAACCTCCCCCTCCAACGTCACAACCTTCTGCGGTCGTTGATACTCCGGGTCTGGCTCCGGGTTGTACATGTAATCCGTGTCTGGAAGATACGGCAGTTCACAAAGAATGGTACCGTCACCATCCACTTCAAGTATCCTACTGAATTCATAGCTGGGGTTCTCAATAGCATGAACCAAATCGCACCCAGGTCTTGCTGTAACAAAATAGTGTCTTGGCATGTTTAATCACGATACCTGAACCCACCGAACGGGGTGTTGATGACATGCGGCACTGGTTTCACCATGTGCCTTTTGTGGTTATACATGTCTCTGTCATAGAGCAAACCGGCTTTATCCACTTTTGAAAGGACATCTTGGATTTCCGTGAGAATATCGGTCCTCAGCTTTTGGGTTCCGCCGACTTCCTTTTCCTCAATGTTCTCTTTTTTATCCTTCCCCCACATGTAGAAAACCTTCTGGCTACCCTCTATCTTGATTGCGGGTGTGTACGCACCACCTATCTTCTGTGAATACACGTCGAACCACTGCATCTCCTTGCAACCCTTGTTCGCCTCCACGTCCACAAGATTGAGTTCTATGGGGGGCATCGCGATACCGCCTTGTTTGCGTAATTTCTGGTTCAATTCTATTCTCCGTGCCTGCAAATCATGAAGAACAGAATGTTCCACATACCTACAGTAAGGGCAATGGGATTCGATGAACATCGTGATGGTGATGCTTTTTTCATTGACCAAATGTCTCATCCTCCCCATCATCTTTTGGTTTTTCTTCAGCATCCTTCGATGCACGTGCCATCTGCTCAGCCTGCAACATCATACGAAGTTCGTCTTCGGGATGCCCGGTGGCTTCGGCTAACTCACTAAGCGGTACGCCACGGGCAGACTGGTCAAACAGTTCTCCTTTTTGCAGTATAAGCCGCACCGGTGGAGTCAAAACCTTATGGACTGCTTTGAAGAATTCACCGAACGTGCCCTCCAACTGCTGGAACAGCGAATCCGTCAACCGTGTCTGATTGACACGAAGCATCGAACTCTCACAAGTCCCAAGTTTCTCCATCATAAGCGTATAATAATTATAGACCGCACCGCCAATCCGCTCCATCTCAACTTTCAACGCATTCACTTCATCAAAACAGTCGATGAGTTCTGCGACATTGTATTTGTCGATGTTCGTGTACAGATGTCGTATGTCATCATAAATCTCCTGCAAACGCAGAAGCGGGTCTTTTGTAGATGTCTTAATCTCATTGACTATCTTCAGCACCTGGTCAAAGATAATCTGCTTCTTGAAATGACTGTTTGTAGAATAAAGGATATCGTAGTTCAACTCTTCAAACAACTCATAAAAATGGTTCGCTGGTATTCCCCGCGTGATATAATACTTCAGCAATGTGTCCCTGAGCATATCTGATGCGTTCTTCGCATTCCCGTAATCCTCAGTCTGGATGTAATACCAGAGCCAGTCCAACGACTTTTTGATGTCGCTCCTTGCTTGAAGATTGGTGCTCACCATGGGAAACTCATTCCTTAAATTTTTTCATTTCTTCTTTCCACAAATCGGATTTGTTTTCAATGCCCCCGGTATATTTGGAATAGAAGTTATAGTCCCCCGGTCTTTTACATGATTTCAATATTTTTTTGATGGCATCACGTATCTCTGTTTTTTCCGCATAGCCGACACGGTCTGCGAACTCTACGATGAAAACTTCACCTATTTCGAAATCACTCACCACCCATCACTCCCTTTTTTGCGGCATCTTCAATATCTCATCTGCTCTTGGGGGTGACTCCGACCTTGGCTCTTCAGGGGATGACGGCTTCTTGGTGGTAGAAAGAGCATTTCGTATCATCTCCATTATCCTGCGCTCCATGTTCGCCACATCAGCCCTTGTCGCAAACTCAGGCGACATCGTACCAACGCCAAGACCGACCATCTGCTGTTGCGCCCCTTTCTGCTTCTTCGCTGCTTCAAGGATGACGTCAGCACTGTCTTTTCCTTCGAAACCACCACGATTACGGGCATTGTTCATCTTCTCATCCATGAACCCTTCTTCCTCAAGTGAAGAGACATGGTCTTTTTTGACCAATGTCCTGTAATGGTATGCCTGTTGCTCTGAATCAGAAAGCCTTTCGGAAACATGACCGACTTTCGCCTTCAACATCCGTATCTCACTACCGGATGATTCAGCCTCCCGTTGGTAATAATCACGCAACTGACTGATTTCACCGACCTTTTTTTCCAGGTCATTGATGATACGGTCACGTTCTGATATCCGGTCCATCGCATCTTTCACACGATTGGCCTGATGCGGAGGAATAAGATACTGGAAATTTTCATCATTGTCGTCATCAAGGTCTTCGCTTGTGCGTGCGGTAATCAATATCATCTGATTTTCCATCTGGATGAGGTCTTCCTGGTCGCCGGTACGCCTATTCTTACGGTCAAGCGGCTCTTCGAACCGCTTATTATCGAATGTCAATCCAACAGCCCAAACTCTCATCGTGCCCCAACCGGAATCGTATTTATGCACCTTTTTTGTCATGATGCCGATAGGGTCATAACTGTTCGCCCTCATGTAAAGTTTGAAGGGGCTCATGCGAAATTCGTTCATTACTTTTTTTGATTGAACTAAAAGACTTTCAAGCCTCATTTTTCGCCCTCCTTTAAATCTAGTTTAACTTTTACAACACGTATGCCGGGGGAATCTTCAAGAATGGCGATATAGTCCCCCTCAAAGATATTTAGATGCTCTTTTGCTTCTTTGGGCAGGGTAATTCTCTCCCGTGATTTCACTTCTATTATCTTTATGATTTTACCCTGTGCAACCATGAACCAATCTCCATCAACACGTATTTAGGTATGTATCTAATTATTTTTAAGGCTTTGGGTTTCGGTTTATTTTTGGGAAAAACGGGTTTCTACGACAAAAGTTATTTTAAATCAATAATACATACTGTGGTCTTGAATGTTGAAAAAAGACGAATTGACGATTTATCTGACATCCCGTTGTAATTTGAAGTGCAAACATTGTTATCGCATAGATGGGAACAGCGAACTGACACCTGATGACATGTACTGGATTAAAGACAATATCAAGAATAAAAGAACGACGTTCCTGGGCGGAGAACCGATGATGTATCCATATCTGAAGGACTGCATAGATTTGTTTCCACAGGTGACACTCTCCACGAACTCTACGTTAGTCAATGAAGACACAGTTGGTACTTTGAAGGGAGTTACAGGGGTTCAGTTGTCTATTGAGATTGGTAAGACGGAAACGAATTATCTCCGTGGTGAGCATGTTTGGGAGGATGCGATGGCTGCTTCGGATTTATTGAAAGGCGAAGGGATAGAACGGTTCTTCAGGGTCAGCTACTGGGAAGGAAACCTCCAGTTTTTAAAAGAATTCAATGGCGGGGATGTCCCTCTTGTATTATTCCCGCGTGTTGATAAACCCGCTTTACCACCACAGCTCACGCAACAGTTGTTTGAGCAGGTGGTAAACCATGGGTGGATACTTGCATTGCCTAATTTCATGCAGTATATCGGGAAACGGGGACGATGTAAAGCGGCGACAGAACGCATTAACGTCCTATTCAACAAGAAACTCACCCCGTGCAATATGGACCTTGACTACCATCTTGGAAGAATCGGTGATGACCTTGGATTGATTGAAAAGAATATTTATAATTTCGTTGAGAACAACAAATCGTTGCCACCGGAGTGCAATGGATGTAAGAACAAGGAGATATGCGGTGGTTCATGTTATGCGACGCATGTGAGTAAAGGATGCCCGTTACGGTATGATTATAACATTCACGATTTCATGCATTCGCAGAACATCTCCGAAAAAGACATGAAAAAGCAGACAGATAAGATGTTCACGTTCATGAGGAAGATGCTTGTCTGCTGAAAACCCAAGCCAAGACCAAAATGGAAGGATGTGATTTTGAAATGACCTGGATAAAAGACCATTTGGCATGGATAATAATCGACATCATTTTGTTATCGTTAACAATCAGTTTATTTTTCTTCGGGTTTTTTATTGGAGGAATCATTTTGGGCATCATAACAGCAATCCTTTTGGTTTACCAATTCACCCCATCATGGAGGGCATGATTTGGATGAGTAAAAAAAGACCAGCAACTATTTATATCGTACAATAAATTCGTATACCATGGATAAGAGAGAAAGGAAACAGCCTGTGAACGATAAGAAACCGATTGTGAAGAAAAAGAAATGCCGTCGGGGACCAAACGGAGAGCTTATCTGTGATTAAAGCAAAACGGATTGAATTCTATTCAAACGATGGATGCAAACCATGTGAGGTTGCTTTACAGCAATTACGACCCATCGCAGATAGTTTTGGTGTGCCTGTTCAGATAATCAAGGAAGGCCCTGCTGGAGAGGTTATCCCGAAAACGTGCATCATACGGGATGGAGAGAATGGGAAGGAAACAAAAAGATGCATCCAGGGTTGGGACGAGAACTTTGTTACAGACTTAATATACCACTTAAAACACTGATGATTTGTGGGAGTTTTATCATCCCGATGAGAAGGGGCTGATGAACGAGGTAGATGAGGAGAGATTTTTTACCTAAAGCACTCATTATTCTCACAGGTAGATATGGTGTAAGGTCGGGGAACTTGAACTGACGTTTACCGTCTTTATAGAGGATGCTGCCAAGCCCCATGCCGAATAATGTGACACCAAACCAGGGGAACACGGGAAAGTAATCGACTGTGTATCTCCAGAGGTCTTGAGGATGAACGCCTAATGCCAGTTGCCACAACGCAGGGTTTTCCACATAGTGACCATTGATAATGATGCCAATGAGGATGAACACGGGCGCAATAAGGATATTATATGCTTTGAATCGAATGAAGATGGTACTTAGTATTATTGATACTCCGATGCAGTGAAGGACACCAAACGTCACAGGTTTATCCGGCAGAAATACCATCGTCACAGCGGTAATCACCATACCGGCACCAAAGATGAGAAATCCTCTGGTGATGAGTTGCCATGGTTTTTTATGCTGAGATGAGAGGACTAAACAGATGCCCACAATGGAAAAGAACATCATTGGGACGTATTGTGCAAAACCATAGACCTGCTGGTCAAGAGGCGACAAACCATAATAATCCAAATCCCAGAGGATATGAAATGCAATCATAAGTGAAATGGCAAAACCCCTGATGAAATCAATTTCGATGAACCGCTCCTTTTCTGTTTTCGCCACACAGGTTGTATGTGGTTTGTTGCTAAAAAGGTATCCTTTTGTTGTCGCAATATTTATTATACTCAATCACATCTTAAATACTGATGACGCACGTATCATGCGATTACAACCAAGACAAACAACTACCATGGAGTTGTGACTTTGACCATGAACGTAATCTTGCAGTCAAAGAGATACTTTCAGAATACCCTAATGAAATCGCCATTGGCCATGCATTCATTTCTATGAGTGTGCCGGTCTCTTGTAAATTCGACAAATCCGATGCGGTAATACGCTGCGGCACTGACCATTCGCTGAGAGTATCAGACAAGGGAGAATTCATTGTCATAAAAAAGATGGATAATATGATAATGGGACAGACTTTTGTCGATAACAAATTCAACCCCCTTTTATGGGCAAAAACAATTGATTCCAGCTTCAAGGACATGCCTTTCAGTTTCAAGGTTGATGCAGACATCTTGACCGCAGATGAACGTGTCAGGGTTAAAAATAATGAAGACCTCAGAAAGATAAGCGTACACCAGGGATTGGTCATACATGATGTCCAACTCTACCACACCCTCAAGAAACCAACGAAGGGTTTCGGTGAAGAATACAAGTTCAATACCGGCAAAATGAGAACAGGCGTATCCATTGAGAAATCAACAATACATCCAGATTACCAGAAAAAATGGTCGCTTTTTGAAGCATTAAGAGAATGGATAGCGAACGCACACGATGTCACCAAAGAAGTACAAGATACGAAATTTTACAAAGATGCGGACGGCAACTGGGTAATCGAATATGATACAGATGCCGTACTGATGCTGAAACATCTCCTTGTCCTTGGTACCCACGAAGATAAAAAAGGGAAGCTCACCATAGGTCAGTTTGGCGAAGGGATAACACTTGGGTGTCTGGTGCTTGCAAGACTTGGGATACCAGTCAAGATAGAGGCGATTGGGAAAACATACTATCCAGAACTACTCCATAATGAGATATTTGAAACCGAACTGCTCCATGCATACTACAAAGAAAATCTGAAAACATATGGAACAAAAATCACGTTCATAGGGATACCTGATGAGATAATGGAAGAGGCGAAACACACTTTTCTTTTCAACAGAACAGGGGAATACGATATCCTCCATGAACATGAAACTGAGGGTAAACTCATTGAATTCCACGACATGAAAAAAAGAGTGGCAGTGCGTGATTTAATAATAAGCGGACCGAAAGCGAAAGCACTGAAACAGTATTTCTCATACAACTTTTACGACAAAGATGAAATCCTGGTCAACAGGGACCGCGATATAGTCAGTTCCTACGACCTTAGAACAAAGATGAAAGAGATATTGAAAACGCTTTCAAAAGACAATAAGCCGCTCATAGAGGAAATACTGAGTGCCTATGCTGAAAGAAAATCTGAGAAATATGATGATTTGAACCAATACATCACCCCGGAACCTAAAGTCATTGATGATTGGAAAGGGATATTGCAACAGTTCTTAAAGGATAAATACGGTACGACAAAGGTCGCAATCAAGAGCGAATTCAAATGGGCTAATGAAAACGTACAGAACATGGGATACGAACTCCTTGATTGGGGGGATAATGGAAGGCATCTTCTTGAATACCTTGAATATAAATCGTCTGACGATATTGAGGGCGCTGAAGGCAAACCAAATGTTATGCCGTTGACAAAGCTCTCCGCTGAAAAACAGAGGAACTTTTTCCGTGCGATAAGCAACGTCAGGACTATATTGGAGGAATACTACCATGAGACTTCACCCGATGACCAATTGCACAATATCTTTGTCGCTGAGACATTTGAAGGATGCAAAGAAAGGGCAGAGCACAATAAATACGAAGATTGCGGCACTGACATCCTCAAAGGCATGCGTAGGGATGAAAAGATTTACATCCATCAGTCGCAGTTGGTAAACCCAGCGACAGCGACAGGGACGCTTCTGCATGAGACGTTGCACCGATACAAAGAAGTGGATGATGCGTCAAGAAGATTTGAGAACGAACTGACTGGTGTGTCGGGTTTCACCACAAATGAATGGACGGGACACAAAGAACTCTTCAAGAAATCAATAGATGTGCTGAAAGACAATAAGAGATATATACCCTCTGGTGCATTAGAAACAAAATACCCAGAGATGTTACATTATCTGGAGTGATACCGATGGCAGAAGAAACTTGTTCGTTGCTGATGGATGAACTTCACCAGGTTGAAGATGATATCAAATCTCTTTTTCAGAAGATGAGACAGCATGAAGAACCCGCGGAGATATTAGATGAAAAAGAACGGGAACTTGTAAAGAAACGCAGTGAAATCAGAGAGCAGATAAATGCCTGCCGGAAAAACTGGGATGTTGTGTATTAACTAGCTTTTCCTTTTGCTGACAACGATTTTTTGTAAAGCAGGTGAAGTTTCATAAGGGCAAAAGTCCGCACCTCATCATCAGTAATATGTTCGGGGACGCCAAAGACGACGACTGTTTTATCGCCGACGATGACCATGCGTTTTGTTGTTTTTTTTTCACTCAATGGAGATACCCCGCTCTTTAGCCATTTGCCTTAATGCAATGAGTGTCTCATCCTGTTTTAATAGCATCGGTGCCATTTGCGATGCCTGGTGCACTTGGTCTGCATCTCCACCGAAAAGCCAGGCTTGGCGTTCCTCCAATATCTTATGCATGGCTTCAAGACCGATGATACCTGCTTTCCACCCGGTCTCATCTAGTTTCTTGATGAGTTCTCCAAGACTTATTTCTTTTTTCATAAAACAGCACCTTCAATCTCAGCCAGTTTCTTCAGCACTTCAGGTTTCTCAGCATACCTTTTCTCAATGAGTTGATGGGCATACTCATCGACCCTTACTTCAGCTCCACTGCGTTTATCTTCCGCGATGAAACCACGCATATACCGTGCCAACGCCTTCGGTTTTTCTTCGCCTATAAGTCTCTTGACCCGTTTGATGGAGAATTCGCTCATTCCGCATCCCCCAAAACAAAGAACTTGGTTCTCCACAGGAAAGGCGTATGGGTACGTTGGTTTCTTTCAAGCAGACCGTCTTTGTACAACTGCTTACAGCAACTCCCTATTGTACTTGAGGTGAGTTCATCCAGAAACAGATATTTGGATTTGAAGAAAAAATCCGCTTCAATGCTTTCTGCTTTTGTCGCCAGATAGCTTAGTAATATGTGCTTGACTTCATCCATCAACAACATCAACCACCTCTTTTCTGTCTCAATCTATCCCTGATTTCCAATATCTCTTTCTGGATATCTTCAAATCCGTTCAAACCCTGCAACGAAGAAGCAGAACACGTCAGATGCCAAACAGCATCTTTCAAAGCATCCTTTTTATTCATTTGCAATCAACATATTGTCTTCTGACCATCAGGGAGACTTTTTTTCCCCTGTTTTTTTTCTTTTTCTTCAGGCAGGTCTATCGGCAGTAGTTCGATGCCGAATTTAGCAAAATGATTTCTGATGCGGCGGTCACTCCACTTATCCTCTTTTTTGCTTTTGATGATTTCCTTGTAGTCTTTTTCTTTGAAGTTCTTGATTTGCTCAACGTATTTCACGCTTTCGTTTCTGATTCCATCCAGCAGTCCTTCTTTGGTTGAAGAAGCAGCTTTCATATGCACCAGCATCGCGCTACCGCTGAGTTCACTTTTGATGTGGATTGTCGCATGGTAACTGAAAATTGGTTCGCTCATCCTTTTCCTCCTGCAACTTAACGACATAACCAAAATAACTATTATGATACAAATGAGTTCCAAACATCCAATCTACTTTTTTTTCCCTCATCGTTGTTATCGGATGTGTTTTCATAGCGGACACGCCTCCCCTTTTCTTTGACAATATGCTCTCAGTTTCATAAAACCACATGTTTCTTCTGCGATTTTATTCATGCATTCTGGCTTTTTATTTTTGATGTTTTCTTTGCATTTTTTGCAATCAATCATGGATTCTCCAACCGTTTCTCCAACGGGCAACTGGATTACCCTATTGGCTCTTCCGGCAGATTCAAAACCTTTTTGATACTATCTTTCCACTTGATTTTTGGATTGCGTTGGTAATGTTCGTACAGTGCCCAAATCATCTCATCTGTCTGCCATGTTTTAAGCATCGTAAGATGTTTAAAATCATCTTTTGACCATTTGCTCATGTCAACTCTTTGGTTCACACCGTTCATCTTTCCAATCCAAATGCTGTCGGTGACATAAGGAGAAAATACTTCGCCTAATGTATAGATTGTCTTGTCGAAGAATGGTTCGCAACTCACACTGGTTCTGTAGCCTCTTTCAAATGCAAGTTTTAGTGATGATAATCGTTCCTGGAACGTAGGTGCCTCCGGCTCCCAGAATTTCAGAACATCGTTGTCCGAACTGCCAATTGTAAACCTGAAAGTGATTTGCTCTTTGTATGGTTCAAGTTCTTTTGTTAACCTGTCTATGACCTCAAGCCGTGGCTTTGAAACAATGAGGAACTCATTACCTTTTCCAAGCCATTTGTTAAGGAAAGCGAGTGTCTCTTCGATGTATTCCGGGAACAAATCGTGACTCGACGGAAACATGATTCTGCCTTGGACCTTGTGCGGATTGTCTTTCTGGTCGTACAGCTTCATCTGCGTCCATTCTTCAGGTGTTTTGATTTGTTTGAACCGCAGTGCATTTGCACGAGCGTAACAATTATGAGAAACCATACCATTTGCGATGAAGTTTTCTGTTGAAGTTGTAATATCATAAAGAGTGCGTGAGCCTATTTTTTCAATGCTTTCAATTCCAAAATGATTGTGTATTGCTATATCTGTAAATCTGAATTTTCGTTTTATTTTTGGCTCAAAAAGTTGAAAGAAACGCAGATACTCTTCAGTCCCTCCACGAACTCTTACGGATGTTATTCCATTTGGTTTATTGATATCTTGCACATGGTCGAAATCAAAATATGATAAACAATTTGAGATATCGTCGAGAACTTCTAAATTCTTATTTGTTATTCTTATCGTTCTTGCAGCATCACTTGAACCTTCTGCATCAAAAATCCCAGATGCGAAACCTCGCATAAATTGTGGAGAATCATCCCATTTAATTATTCTCTGTATTCTCTTTCTATGATATCTTTTTGATGTGCGAATTGTATATAGACCTTCGTGAAGGCAATCAAAGGTTTCTATCCCATAGTATTGCAAGTATTTTTTTGCAAAATCAATTGGCTCTTTATCTTTCATTGATAATCTGAAGTGATATGCACGTTCAATCCCTCTGCCACGATTATATTTATGTATCGCAAAGTGCCCATCCCCCCGTATCAGCCCATTTAGATATCCTCGCATATATAATGATGTTTCATTAAATGATTTCACTAATGGGGTGTTTCTTTTTTCCCAATTTGGTATTCTCTTTAGTTTTTTTTCAGGTATGTTAATTCCACGTATGGAGTTATTTAATGTTAGTCTCGGCAGAGTTTCAAGATGTCTGCCATAACTTTTTCCTGATGTGAATTTCCATCCTCTATCTGAAAGCCAACGATGATTTGCGGATGATATCAATACAGTACCATCTTCAAGGGTTATCTTGTATGCTTGTTGTTTAGTTTTCCAATGATTGAGAACGTCTGCTTCAGTTAGTCTGAGTTCTTTTCCCACTGGCTGTAAGCCAAAGATTTTTTCTCCGATTTTAATATCTTTTATGACTTTTACATTACCATCAGCCATGAGAATTAAAGTATCACCAGATATGCAGTATAAGCAATTATTTTTGCATCCATGGTTTATATTTTTATTTTGTGTCGCCCATTCTTTTGTGCCTGTTTTACTCATTGTGTTTTCTCCATTAGTTTTTCCCAACGCTGAACTTCCAATTCAAGATACCGTGTTATGAGTTTTTCGGTCATCACATGGAACCCTCCGTTGGTTTTTTATCGTTTAATATTCGTCCTTTTTTAGAACTCCAAACATCCATGTCTTTGTGTTCCAAACTATGATTGTAACTATCTGTTGTATTTTCAAAACTAAAGAAAGTTTTGTCGTAGAAATTTGGTTTATTCTCTGGTTTTCTTGCGATTTGGTCTATTTCTCTTACAACAAATGCTTCAATGTCACTATCCTTGTTGATACCTTTTTTCTCACAGTATTCGGCTAATTCCTTTATCGCTGCTTCTTCCCCTGTCCCAAGACCATAGAAATCATTTAATGTGTCAATTTCTTTTAATACAGTTCCATCTCTAAATCTAAGCTCTTTTCTGGCACTTCGTTCTTCAAAAATATATTCTGTAATTGACTTTGGTAACGGTGGTTGAATTGTCTTGATGTCAATTAAAACACCTTGATGCCGAACATATTCGCCTTTTACGGGCAACCTTGGTTTAATTTCTTCTGTCATTTTATTTTTTTCACCATCATTTCTTTTTGACAATTGGTTTTAGCGGAAACATATTCATCTGGACTGATAGCAAAGATATTTAGAACGGTGTCACGCCAGACGCACCCTTTCTGAAGCCCACAGCAGTACGATATGTTGTTATAACAACAAAGCCCGAGGATTTCTTGTGCTTCTTCTTTTGTGTACGGTGGTTTTCTGCCAGTATATTTCTCTATGATGTCTATTTTGACCTGCATCTCTTTTGCTTCTTCTTCTTTGCCAGACTTGTACTTTTTTAGTGTTTCTACTATTTTGTTTTCAGACATTTTTTCACCAATTATATCTGCTCATTTTGTGTTGTTGCATCTTCTTCACCAACCCAGAATATGGGTATTTTAAAAACCACATGAATTGATTATAACTCAAAGAATCGTTTCTACTTTTTACTTCAACAAAAAATGCTTCAGTTATCTGCCCATTTTCATCATATTTATACACAAAAAAATCTGGCACACCATTCGCTTTAAAACCGAAATGATAACGCCCTCGCTTATTTTTATCATTGCCATCAGTTTCATAGAAATTTGGTTTACAATTTTCTTCCTCACATTTTCTTTTTAATTCGGTCTCTATGTGTAATAGATTTGAAAAGGTAGATGGATAATCATCTTCGATGTCACAGTTGCGGTAACCCATGTTTCCGCCTCTGATTACACTATATCCTGCGGCATTGTAAAACTTTTTAACAAACAATTCTGCATTTGATATCTTGTTCACGGTGACATCTAAACCATATTCCTTGTAGTTTGTTTCTATGGTTTGTTTAACGGCGGTCATTACTTCATTTGTTACATTTCTTGTTTTGCAAGTAGAGTTGTCTAATTTTACCATTACTTCTTCAAATTTCATTTCTATTCCTTCTCAAAATAATTAATCATTGTTTTTTCGTCACCATTTTTTAGTAAATCTTCTTCTATCAATCTATTAATATAACGATTAAATGTTTCCGTGTTTTTCATAGACCATTTTTTAATTTCAGCAAGTTTATAAATTCTAATTGTAGTTTTTTTGAAATCTTTTTTTATATTTTTCCCCATTCTTTTTGTTTTTTTACATTTTGGTGGTTGACCACCATGCTTTTTTCGTGCCATATTGTATATCACGAATAGTAAAACATTTTAAATACTTTACGGTTTCTTAAATTTAAAGAGGTAATGTAATATGCCGTTAGGAAATGAGATAGGAAAGTTTTTATGGGCTATTGGAGAACAGACAGATGGCTTCAAATTCGGGAAGCCCTGGAGAAACAGCAGTAAATCATTGGGTCTTGTCATACCCATCATACGGGAGAAAGATATCAAGAGAAAATATAAGATGATGGAGGAAACAAGGGGGAAAATCGACATCAAGGATACTGGCTCTGTGAATATCATGAAGGTGTTTTCAAACGCTGATATGAATGTGTTCATCCGGTCTGGCATCATTCTATCGGGTACCGGTCAGACACGCGCTACAGCCTCTGGCATGGTCGTTATGCCGAATTCCAACCAGGACATCGACGTGAAATGTGTTTACGCAAGTAAGCCCACTCGTGCGGGGGCAAAAATGGAGGCTGTTGATGTTGCTCCACCTATCGTGATGCAGTCGCTTCATGATAGTCAACGGGATACGTGGAACGCAGTGAGTTATTTCGCTCAGACGTCTGGTATCAGGGCAAGGCATGGTCGTGGCTCACGGATGGAGAGTAGATTAAGATATGGTGGACATCAGATGATTGGTGCTTCATTCCTGAGTATGGACGAAACGAAAAATTCCGCGGGTAGCGATGACCTTCTTGGCGTGATGAAAGAGGTTGAAAAGAGCCAGAAGAGCGTTGAAGGGGCTATCAAGGACATACCGGTTATGAAAGACCAAGTAGGCGCCATCATCTTTGATGTAGATAGCATTGTTGGTTTTGAGGTGTTCGATTCACCGAAATCATGGGCTTCGATGCATCAGAAGGTGCTGTCGAAATACGGTGAGGTCATCCGCAATGAACAAGAAGATATGTTGTTTGAGTTGAAACCAGAGGTTATCCCGAAGAAGATTACAGATTTCATTGAGGAACTGACCAAATCTGATGAGAAAACAAGTTATTCAAATGAGGTGTCAAAAACGATTGTGATTGATGGCGACAGGCATGTCGGTGAATACACGATGCTTGGTACCGATATCATCCATGTGATTGCATTCAAACGTGAGCGTGCAAGGGAACAAAGACAGTCTGCACGACCTGCACCACCTAAACGGGAAACAAGGATACGGTCTTCTCTTGATGATTCAAACGAGTCAAATTAACCCCTGATTAAAATCAGGGGCTTGCCGTCTGACGAGACGCTGTAAGAGTTGACTACCCTAAGACACAAAACAAGGAGTAAAAAAGAAGATGTCTACGAGACAAAAGCTACAATCACC
>Ga0315273_10000116_pt1 | contig 68073 bp, 41 predicted proteins | sample YL17G02_0_MG_FD_205753 | JGI IMG/M metagenome (GOLD analysis project Ga0315273, IMG submission 205753) | Sediment microbial communities from Yellowstone Lake, YNP, Wyoming, USA - YL17G02_0 | ecosystem: Environmental > Aquatic > Freshwater > Lake > Sediment | place: USA: Wyoming | collected... | reverse complement strand
CGGCAGTGCCACCCGCACCTTTGGAGTGGGCCGGGAGATCCGCCAAGGTTCGACGGTCAAGGCCGATCTTGGCTGCCAGACTACCGCGTCGATCAATCCTGGTGATTATTGGGACGGTACGACGCCGCACACGATTCCAGCGGGATGGAGCCCAGGCAGCTACACCTTCCGGGCAGTGGCTTGGTCTGGGGCCTGCGGAAGCAGCACTTGGCTGGACAATGACGACCGGGCATTCACGGTGCAGGAGATCATCTCGGCCACGGTCACGATCACCGGGCTGACGCCCGACCCGGTTGCGCCGGGCAGTCAGATCACGGTCAACTACCGGGTGACAAACACCGGCAGTGCCACCCGCACCTTTGGAGTGGGCCGGGAGATCCGCCAAGGTTCGACGGTCAAGGCCGATCTTGGCTGCCAGACTACCGCGTCGATCAATCCTGGTGATTATTGGGACGGTACGACGCCGTACACGATTCCAGCGGGATGGAGCCCAGGCAGCTACACCTTCCGGGCGGTCGTTTGGTCAGGTGCTTGTGGTGCTAGCACGTGGCTGGCTTCACAAGACGATGCATTCTCCGTCGAGGCATCACCGCTCAGCTTAAACGGTCGGATTGCTTACCATGCATATAGTGGGTACCTTTCCGTTCCATTGGACGCCACTGACGGCAATGTCTTTGTCTACAACCTTAACACCGCAAGTCTGCAAAATCTCACCGGCGCTCTCGCCGTTCAGAACTCAATGAATCCGCATTTTTCGCCCGATGGTTCTCGGATCACTTTCATGGGGCTTCCAAGTGGATCTTCGGGATACTCATCTCTGGAAATTTTCGTTTATGATCTGGCTGAACAGCAACTCGTTCGCTTGACACAGAATGCATCACCCGACGAAGATCCAAAATTCTCACCCGATGGTTGGATGATTGTGTTCAAGCGCAATGGGCAAATCTGGACAATGAATTCAGATGGATCGAATGTCCAGCAACTCACTAGCACGGGCGATGAAAAATCTGGGCCAAATCTTTCCCCCGACGGTTCGAAGATCGTTTACTGGTCGAGTTCAGGGGCTTCTGCTGACATATGGTGGATGAATGCCAATGGGTCCTCGCCCCAGCTCATCATTGGCATTTCTGGGCTACAGGAGTATTATCCATTGTTTCGGGATGCGAACAGGATTCTCTATACACGTTCGGAGTCGGTCTCTGATCTGCACGACAAGGTATATCAGTATTCCATCAGTACTGGCCAGAGTGAGCGTCTTCAGCTTAACGTGACTGGTGTTGACGACTCCGATCCATTCCCTGTCAGCTCTTCTCTGATTGGTTTCTCGAGCCAGCGTGGCGGAGGTAAGGGCGGCTGGGATGTCTATATTGGGGATGCGGTGAACTCGACATGCTATGCGATTAGCCAGGTCAACAGCCAGCATCATGACCTCGGAGGAGCGTATTCCCCGTTTAGGTACTCACGAAAGACCGCACTCATTGCTCCAGGCGACGGCACGATTATCGAGACAGGTTCGTCCTATCTTCTAAAGGTCCGCGGGTATTCTGATGGTGGAGTTTGGGCCGGTGCGAGCCCATCGGTCACCTTCACGGGGCCAGTGACCCACTCTTATGAGGCACTCAAGGACGATGGATCTGAGGGAGATCAGATTCCGGGCGACGGTATCTACTCTAAGTCAGTGTTGTTGCCATCGACCTCGGGCGTGTATTCTGTCGTGGCTAGTGCCATTTCCTCTGACAATGGCATTGCGAATAGCATTGTTTCTCGATCGGTGCTGATCAACTGTGGAACCGGCGCGAAACCAACAGCGGTCATTGACCACGTCAGCCCCAATCCTGCCGGATTTGGCCAGACGGTCACGTTCGCAGGCCATGGTGACGATCCGGACGGGTCGATCGTGGCGTACAGCTGGCGTTCGGACATCGATGGGCAGCTCAGCACGCAGGCCACCTTCAGTACATCCTCTCTCTCTCCGGGGACGCACGCAATCTACTTCAAGGTGCAGGACAACCATCTTCTGTGGTCGGATGAAGCAACAGCATCTCTAAGGGTCTGGCAGCATCCCTACCGCTTCGTGCATTTGACAGATACCCACATCGGGTCGTCAGGAGCCATCGAGAAATTGGAGTATGTCATCAACTATGTCATTAAACCTATGACGCCGCCGCCAGCGTTCGTGATCATCTCCGGGGACTTGGTCACGTGGGGTGGCGGCCCGCAAGGCCTCTATTTCTATTGGAGATTCAATCAGATTGTGCAGGACCTGTCACCAATCCCAGTTTACACCTGTCCCGGCAACCACGACCATGTGGGCGGCAGCTTCAACTACGAAACACAGATACGGAGCGCCCCGCTCGATTACGACACGATCCCACCCGGCACCAACCTCGATCTAATCTCTATGAACTCCGGGGCGAATCCTTGGGGTATTGCCGGGCAGTGCTTATGGTCCCCCGTTGGGGACGGAATGACGTCCTCCCAAATTGCATGGTTTAATCAGATTGACGCGCATGGACTGCCGCAGGTTCTATTCATGCATCACCCCGTCGTGTGGTGCTCGGGGAATGCGAACAGTTTCTGGTGCGGTGAGGATGCGTGCGGTGATGCCTGCATAATGAACAATCGATCGCAGTTCTGGACGGCGCTGCGGGATCCGAACGGGGATGGGAATCACAGTGATGCGGTCAAGGTTGTGCTGAGCGGACACACGCACTCGGCTCAACATGCCCAGTACAAATCCGATTCAGACGATCTGACTCATCCAAGTGAGCTTCCCAACTTCTCATGGCTCAGCACTGCTGACTACCCGGGGCAATTGCCGCTTCACATCACGACCCCGTCGGTATCCGAGAACGCCGCGTATCGAGTTGTCGAAGTTGACGGGGATGTTTTCCGCGTCGGGGCCATTCAGTACTTCCAAGATGTTGGTACAGTCGTCATGACATCGATGACCTCGCTTTCGGGACGAAGCCTCCTGGCTTCAGCACCCTCGGACACGGTCGGTCCCCCAGCCAGGCTGCACGTGTATGATTCCCAGGGGCATCACGTAGGCATCAACGAACTTGGTGAGATAGATTTCGAGATTGCAGGCGCAACTTACAGGGACATCATGTCTTACGACAGCACCATCGGGGTCTGGATCGTTACCGGCGAGGTGATCTCGGTTCCTCTTGGCGTCGAACAATACACGTACACGTTCGCGTCACTTGAAAGTTGTTCAGTGAATGTAGAGGCCTCGCTGAACACAACCCAACTCGAAGTCGACTTCTCAAGCATGGCTGCGGGGACCGGGGCTCAAGGCGATCTGCATCTTTACGAGGACTCTCTGGATCCTATTGTCTACTGGGATGACAACGGGGACAGCATAACTGATCGGCAAGTACTGCCAGACGTGTATGATGCAGTGGACGACGGCGATGGGTCGGGGGTCAACCTACCTGCACAGTTCGCGCTCCAACAGAACTACCCCAACCCGTTCAACGCCGGGACCGTGATGCCATTCGCACTGAAGAGAGCTTCCGACTGGACCTTGACGGTCTATAATGCCATGGGTCAGAAAGTACGGAGGTTCAGCGGTCATCAGGACGGTGCCGGTGTGGTGCGTGTCGCCTGGGACGGCACAGCGGAGAATGGCTCGTCAGTGCCGAGCGGGATCTACTTCTACAGGGCGACGACTCCGGATTGGACGGCTTCGAAGAAGATGACGTTGCTAAGGTAGCGTGAGGCAACTGCGCAATCAGCTCGGTGCGTGAATCACGCACCCTATTTTACAATCGTCAGCGTGCGCTGAAACTTCGTCTCGTTCCCCATGCGATCCTTCGCCGAAATCTCGACGCGATGGTCGCCGGGTGAGAGCGGCCGGCGCGGCTGTGCCTTGGCCTGGGTGGTTTCGGGATCGTACTCGACGACTGTCCAGTGACCGTCGATCGCCAGACGTATGTCTGCATCCGAGCCGATCCCTGAGAGGTCATCCGTGAGGGTCAAGCGGATGATTGGTTGCCGGTCACGCGCCGCCTCTCCTTTGGCCGGAGTGACATTACGAATCGTCGGTGGAGTACGGTCCGACAGGAGCGCGAATGTGCCGGGCGATTCGATCTTTCCCGTGATCGTCTGACGGTCGGGGGAAAGCTCCATCCCAACAAACTCCCAGTCGCCGCTCTGGGACCGGTATCGGTACAAGGCGACACGCTGCGAATCGGCCTCCGCCGGGGCGGACGGCGGGTCGAAAGTGATCCCCATTTTCACCGCGCGGACGAACGGGACATCGGCGGGTTGCAGGGAGTAGACTTCGGAGAGGGGCTTGCGCGCCTTGGGACCGACTTTGTCCTTCGCGAGCTGGAAGAACGATGGTTCGTACAGATCACCCGGGCCGAACTGAACGGTGGCGTGTCCATCGCCAGACGTGACGGTTCCGCCATCAGCGGGGGATATCGCCGACATTCTCAGCCTCTGAGGTATCGAATTGCCTGCTGATCTGATCCAGATGGAGTCGATGCCAGATGAAACCGCCGCCGGGAGCCACACCGCCCTTTTCCCGGCTCCGGTGGATACGAATTCGAGCGGCTTGGTAAGGCCGTAGTCGAGGAAACACGCTGGCTCTCCACCGGTCGCGCCACCAACTTGGAGCAGCACGCCGTTGTCAAACCACTCCACACGGTTGATTGCGGGCGATGTCTCCGAAGCGCTTTGGTTCAACAAAAGCTCACCACCTTGGTTCGACAAAAGCTCACCACCTTTGTCGGTTCCAGTTGTGGCCGGCGGGGATGCAGGCTCTACGGTCAGTTGGAAATCGGCAAAGGCGCTGTTGCCGGCGGCGTCCTCAATTTCGAGGCGCATCTGATTGACGCCGGACCGGAGCGTCTTCCCCACTTCGAGCCAGCCGTCATTGGCCAAGTTGACGTAGTTCCAGAGTTGATTGCCCGGGCGGCGATACAGGTTGATCGGGCGCTCGGCGATGCTGGGTCTGCCATCATAGAGGCGTTCGAGTTCGATCAGACGGGTGTCACGGTAGTCAATGGAATCGTGACGAACCTCGCATACAAGGGAATCGTTCGCCCACAATCGGCAGTGGTAGACAGAGACGATCCAATCTGGTCCGTCGATGATGTCGTCGGTGCGAACCGAAATTCCCACGACTCCGGAAACCTCGGGCTTGGCCGCCAGCACGCGCCCTCCCGGCAGGCCGGAGAAGTCGTAGGTCTGGGCGGTCGGTTTTCCATCGACCAATGACAGGGGCACCCCCAGCCGATCCGGCTGCCGGGGGATAACCGTGATCGAGTGAATCGACGGCGCCGTCTTATCAGGCTTCTGGAAAGCAACAACCAACGGATTCAGAGGCCGATCACGACCGGTCCGCAGTTCGAAATGGAGGTGCGGCGGTCCGGCGCCGCTCTGGCCGGTCTTGCCGATGATTTCACTCCGGGCGATCGGAATCTGCCCAGGAGCAGGCAGGAGGTTTTGCAGGTAGCGCTCGGTCGCGTACTGATTCTGCTCGACATACTGCTGGATCTTGGGCGCCAGTTCCGAGAGGTGCCCGTAGACAGCGACACGCCCCCCGGCGAGATGAATGTAGACGACCTTGCCAAATCCCCAGTACGAGGTTGCCACGCGCAGCACCCATCCAGAATCGGCAGCTCGCACCGGGAATCCTTCCTGACCACCGGTCGAGATGTCGATCCCGCCGTGAAAATGCCGGGTGCGATAGTCGCAGAACCCCGCGCTGATGTTGGTTTTGCCCTCCAAGGGCCACATGTAGGGGCCGGGAACGCCCCCATCGGCGAAGGCTGCCAAAGGAAGGGTCAAGGCGATCAGAAATAGGCCAGATTGGACCCCTGGAGACTTTAGCAGAATGGGCAATAGCCCGACGACCGCAAGGCGGCACGCTCTCGTCATTCCCGCGAAAGCGGGAATCCAGCCTCGCGTGCACTGGGTGCCGGCTGCTTCCGCCGGAGGGCACTCTGACTCGCCCAGACGATTGTTCGCAGGGGTACGCATCCTGGATTCCCGCTTTCGCGGGAATGACGTTGGGGGAACATGCGCCGTTCCGGCCTGACCGCTCATTGTGTAAGAGGCCCTTGATTTCATAGCTCGACCATACGTGGGCCTGCGGAGCCTGTCAACTCATTTAGGCCCCCAGCGAATTGGGGTTGGTTTGTGACGGGGAGTTGATTATTCTACAATGTTTTGCCGGTGAGCGACGGGCAGGCGCCCGGCGCATGCCGATGCAATGTACGGGAGGATGTGTCCGCCCAGCGGGCGCGTCGCAGGAAAACCAAAGGGAGTCATGAAGCCATGGTCATGAAAGCTATGCGGGCCGGAATGAAACCGGTTCTGTGGATCATTGTGGCGGCTTTTGTCGGCACCATCATTTTCGCGTGGGGCATGGACCTCACACGCCGCCCGACTGCGCGCGGAGTCATTGGGAAAGTCAACGGCAAGGAACTGAAGCTGGATGAGTACACTCTGCTCTGCCAGAACACCATCGAGCAAGAACAGAAGCAGAAGGGGGATCTCAAGGATGAGGATCTTCGTCAGATCCGGGATGATGTTTTCAATCAGATGATCGCCGGGCGAATCCTGCGCGATTATGTGGACAAGATCGGGTTGGATGTCACCAACAGCGAGCTGGCCGAACACCTCCGGCGTTATCCCCCGCGCGAAATCCAGTCGGCCGAAGTCTTCATGACCAATGGTCAGTTTGATTACAACAAGTACATGCAGGCGTACCGGAACCCCGACCCACAATTGTGGGTCCAGCTCGAAGCGCTGACCCGGCCGCGAATCTTGCAGCAGAAGCTGTACGAGTATGTCACGACCACAGCGCGGGTCGATGACCCGGAGGTACGGGAACTGTACAACGCCGCCTCGGAGAAGGTCAAAGTCCGCTACATCTACCTCGCTGCCGGCCAGTTCCGCGATTCAGTCGGAACGGTCGATTCGGTGAAAGCGCGCGAGTACTACGAGCAGCAGCCGGACGAATTCACCCACGAGGAGCGTGCGCAATTGGGCTACGTCGCGATTTCCAAGCTGCCATCGCCCGAAGACTCGGCGGAGGTGCAGAGGGACGCCCAGGCATTGGGTGATCGCGCCAGAGGCGGAGAAGATTTCGCCCAACTGGCCCGTCAGTACTCCGAGGACGAGAGCGCGCAGAGCGGCGGTGATCTTGGATGGTTTGGCAAGGGTGCGATGGTTCCGGCATTCGAAGCGGTCGCATTCGGCTTGGATTCGGGCCAGGTTTCCGGGCCGGTACTGACGCAATTCGGGTACCACATCATCAAGTGTGAAGGGAAGCGCATCAAAGGGGATTCGGTTGATGTCAAGGCAGCACACATCCTCATGCGAATTCAAACTTCGTCGTCAACGCTGTCGGACATCCGGCTGAAATCCGAGCAGTTTGCCTCCGACGCGCGCAAGGACGGATTCGATGCGGTCGCCGCGCGGGAGAAACTGAACATCGTCCGAAGCGGCTGGTTCGAACGCGGCAAGGTCATTCTCGGCATCGGGCCGGACGCCGGCATCACTGAGTTTGCGTTCACCTCCAAGAAGGGCAGCATCTCGGATCCCTTCGACACGCAGAAGGAATACGTCGTCGCCCAACTCGCCGACCGGCAGCCTGCGGGACGCGCGCAGTTCAGCGATGTTTCTGCGGGCATCACCACTAAGCTCGTCACGCAACTCTCGCGGGACCACGCCTACGAAAGGCTGCGGCCCGTGCGCGATCTTGTCGCCGGCGGCGTGCCGATGGCACAAGCGGCCGCCTCGATCAAGGCAACTTTCGACAGCACGGACTACTTCGGGCGCTTTGACCGGGTGCTGCGTTTCGGCGAGGATCCGGACATTCGCGGTGTGGCATTCTCGCTGGCTCCAGAGCGACCGCTGTCCCAAGTTGCACGCATCGGCGTTGGCGCGGTGATCATGCAACTGATGGACAGGAAAATCCCGGACATGCAGTTGTTCACCGAAAAGCGAGATTCGATCATGACCGCCGCTCTCGACGGGAAGCGGCAGCTCATTTACAACAACTGGTACAACGATTTGCTCAAAGTATCTGACATCAAAGACTACCGCTATCAATCAGGCGAAGTCTACTAATAGCCTCTAACAAAATGACCACACATACTGATGAACTGGAACAGGCGACCGGGGCGCAAACGGGAGGGCGAGGCTCCTGCCGAGCCTTTCCCCGTGCGGAAGAGAGGCTCGGCAGGAGCCTCGCCCTCCCGAAGCGTCGACGCTCCACTGAATTACCCAGGTTGATCACGGCGTGTGCTGCACGTGTGCCGTCATTTTGTTAGAGGCTCTAACGGTTTCCCGAGATTCCCCAGGAACGTGCGGCTCCGGTCATTGACCGGGGCCGTTCGCGTCTCGTGGCATAGGCCATCCGCTCGTGCCACCGTTGCGTCATCACTTGACAATGACGATCTTCCCTACTTGCGAACCGAGCTTCGAATCGACGCGGTAGATGTAGATGCCGGAAACGACCGCCTGGGCATTACGCGATACCAAGTCCCAGCCGACCGACGACGAATACGTGGTCAGGAACCGGTCCGGATGGCAGATGACGCGGATCAGGTCACCATCCAGTGTGTAGATCGAAATCGTGGCCGTGTCGGGGAGATTGATGAAGTGGATGCGGCGGTCGTATTCGGTGAACGCCGGCTTGCCCTGGCCTTCGTATCCTTCGGCGTAATAGGTCGTCGGATTCCCAAAGGCATCGTCGTAGACCGCCTTGTAGGGATTGGGATAAACCGAGACATGCAGCCCTGAGTCACTGACGACGTTGGCAGAATAGATCGGCTGGCCGTATTCGCTGTTGTTGGATGGTGACGATTCCATTGGATCGAGGTTCTTCTCAAAGTCCCCGAAATCGAAAGCCGTCACCGCAAAGTACAAGGGCACCGATGGTTGCAGGTTGTCGAGGATGACCTCATAGATACCATAGGACACCAGTTCGCCGTCCACAACTGTATCCCGTTCTGCCACGCGCTGGATGAAATTGGTCTCCCAGCGGTCATTCTCCAGGTACCGGTTGGGCCGGTTGACGGCCTCCGGCGCCCAGTACGACAGACGCTCGCGCCGTTCCACGCTGACAACTTCCCCCTGGAGATTGCGGGTGGTGTCCCAGAATGAATCACGGTACGCTTCGTTCAGGGAGGGCACCGCGTACCGAGCGGGATCGAACGCGGGATTCCCCAGTAATCGCTGCCATTGGCTGATAGTCAGAGGATCGGAGATCTGCGGCCACTCCTCCGTGGCGGGCTGGTAGGCCAGGCGCTTGTAGTCCTCCCTGTCCCAACTGGCAATCAGGGAGAGTTGTTCGTTGCTGGCAAACCGGCCCGCATAGACACGGTACCCTTCAAAGTCGCATTTGCGCGAAAGCGGGTCCTTCTCGATTTCGGTGAAGGCGCCGTTCCAGCGCATGATCGCTTTCCCCGGTATCGTGGTCAGCTCGAATTGGGGTGGCGGTGGGGCTTGAGGCCCGCGCCAGTCCGGGACGCCGTCCCCCTTGTAGAACACCGAGTCACATCCCGAAGACACGGTTATCGGCACGATAGTCGTCTCCGGCGGGACACCGGTGATCGTCGTGTCATACCCAATGGTATCGACGCCACTGCAGTCCACCAAGTACGCCCGGCCCCGGTTCCCGTCGTGGTCCGTATCCACACCCGGATTGTCAAACACCCAGTCAGCCCAGCGGGCGTTCGCAATCAAGTCCTTGAAGCTGAGATGATCGAGATAGGGCTGCGGATCAGAGGGATTGAATCGGTCGGCGAAGTTTCGGGGATCGGTGTGGAGACCATGCCCAGCGACAAATGCCACTGTGAACGGCACGGAGTCTCCGGGGGCGATGTCCGGCAGGGGTCCCACGGAGAGGAGAAGTTGGACATTTGACCCGTTCGCGATGTCACGAGCAATCGCATCGGGAGGAGGTCGCAACCATCCGTCCATAGAATGGTCCAACAGAGTCGTGACCTGGCCATAGTCAATCTCACCGTTGGTCATCACCCTGTACCGGCTGCGGTCGCCGAGAGGTTCTCCGGGAAGATTGTCGTATCTGCGGCTCTCGAATCTCACCGGGCCCCACGCGTACGTTTCAAGGTCACTCCCCCACCAATTGAAACTGAAGCGGCCCCCGCCGGGTGCACGCAGCACGCGCACACCCAGCACGCCACGAGGAGAATGGATCCCGAACGTCTGGTTATCCAGGGGATCGCCATCGTTGTCAGCAACCCACGCCACATTCACTGAGTCCTGCCTCCCTTCGATGATCCCCCCAACCGTCCCGAGGAAGCCGCCGATATCGTCGAGCCACGGGAACTCCCTTGGTGCGTAGTCCTCCACAATGGGAGTATAGAAGACCATCGGAGCAACATGTATCCCGACAACTCCCTGAGAGATAGGTTGGCTCGAGATGTTGACAATCCACCAATCGACCAGAATGAAATTGCCGGCAAAATCACCTGACCAGGCATGGCTGGTTTGATGGACCTCAAGACCGATCGGTTTGTGCCGCCGCTTCGCGATTGCGTCGAAGGAATGCTTAGGGACAGTCGTGTCAGAGTACCTGGCAAAATACTGCTGCTCAGCGCGAGCCGTAGCGTCATAGGCGGGGGACGAACGAATCGACGACGATTCCAGCATCCTGTCATAGGAGAAAAACTCCGCGCCCACATCACTTCCGAATGCCTTGTTTATGCTCACCAACGTATCCGTGCGTCGAATGCAGCCAAACCACATGCCTGCGCTATAAAGGTAGTCGATCCTTGTCCTTGGAGGAAATTCAAACGAAGGGTTCCAGTCGATACCCAGCCGGAGGCGGTCGGGAATCAACACGCTCCCGAAATTGTTCTTCTGGGAGCCGATTGATCCGTCATTCATAATGCCAACCCACACATTGCCGACGTAGTGGAGGCGCAGGTCGAATACAGGGTTCGCCTGCCCTGAGGCGCTCACCACCGTGTCCTGCCGGTCGCTTCTGCCCACGCTAATGCGGTCTTCGGGGGACGGTAGCGCCGCCTCGGAAAATCCCCTGGGAGCGAGAAGCGCCACGACGGGCATCAGAGCGGCAAGCAACATGCAGCGCATCATAAGGCGTTCCTGGTCAATGGCTTAACGGCATCGGTGCGGTGGGAGGCCCCAGACGTCTGACGCAATCTGCGTCTGACACTTCACCACCTGTTGCCGGGATCGAAATCGATCTCGGCCGCTTAGAAGGAACAAGCCTGTCGGCCATCATCCACACATCCCCATTGGCAGGGCGGAAGCCCCTATATAGGCCTTGACAAGTGTATTGGGGGGGGGCAGATTGTCAAGGTCGAAATGTTGCCGTGATAAGATTGGGGACCGGAGGTTTTCATGGCCGGGTGCCCTTGCCCCGTTGACATCTCCTTAGCAAACACCCTCCCCTGACATGAGTGTGTGCCACTGACTTTAGGGCGTGTTGAAAAAGGCCGGACAGGAGTGTCCGGCCTACTGAAGTCATGTCTTTTGGTAGGCCGGACACTCTTGTCCGGCCTTCATTCCCGGCGAGCGCGGGGTTATTCAACAGGCCCTTTAGCCAGTGGCACACAGATTCTCAATACCCTCCGGTGTCACAGCCACCCGTCCGTTTCATCGTCAGGGGCACCCGGCGTGACGGACTTGAGCCGCTCGTAATAGTCGAAGATGCCATCGGCAGGTGGCGACTACGAGGCGCACCGCTGCGCGAGTTCCTCTCCGATTCGCTCCAGCAGCCACTGGGGGGTGGAGGCGGAACCGGAGATTCCAATCGTCGCGGCGTCGTCGAACCAGGAGGTATCGACCTGATCGGCGGTCTCGATCCAGTAGGCGCGAGGGTTGACCTCGCGGCATACGTCGTACATGACTTGCGTGTTCGATGAATTGAAGCCGCCGACAAAGAGCATGACGTCGCACTCGGCCGCAAAAGATCTGAGCTCTGTTTCACGATCGGAGACGAACCCGCAGATCGTGTTGCGCCAGGTGACATCGCGGACCCGTTTTCGGATCGCGGCCAGCATGGAATTCCACATTTCGTCGGAAATAGTGGTCTGCGCGAGGACGTAGGTCGGGCGATCGGGATCGAGCTGCGCGACGTCCACTTCATCGTGGACGACCTTTGCCTGGTTGTCGCAGTGGCCGAGAATGCCAATCACCTCGGCATGTTTGGGCTTGCCGATAACGACAACCTGATATCCCTCTTCGTGGTACTTGCGCGCGTACTTTTGGGACCGGGTCACGACCGGGCAGGTGCCGTCGACCACGTCGATTCCAAGCTGCTGCGCCCGATCGAGAACCGAGGGCGCTTCCCCGTGGGCACGAATCAGGATCTTGCGTTTGCCGCCGCCCTGCTCGACCCGCCCGAATTCGGAATGGTCGACAGTGTCCAGTCCCAGGGCAGTCAGCCGGTCGATCTCCCCATCGTTGTGAATGATCGCGCCCAGTGACGCGGTCTTGATTCCCGCGGCCAGGTTTTTTTCGGCCAGATGGATCACACGCTTGACGCCGCCGCAGGGGCCGGCGTTTTCATCAATGATGATTTTCTTCACTGGCACGAGAATTTCCCTTCGCCACAGAGTCCATTGGATCGCTGCAGAAGAAATGTCCTGGCCGAAACGGGCATAAGGTCGACCCGGCGGGTCGCCCCACAGACCCGACAGTTCGCCCGTGTTTTGGGATTGCGCTGGAAAACATGACTCTTGCAATCCTCATTAATGAGACGATAAAAGTCGCATTTAGATGCAAAAAACGCTGCCCTACTCTCCTGATCCAAGAATTCGTGGAAGCGGAACATTTCTTCTGCCGGCCAGGCGGGTTTTCTGGGCCGCCGCAAGCGCCCCGCCTCGGCGGGCTTCGAGCATCTCCCGTATCCGGCGAAGAAGCCGGGGCACGGACAGACCAGTGAGATCCAAAAGCTGGGCGCGTGTCCCGTGCGTGACGAGCGAGTCGTTCACGGCGATCGAACGCACGCTGATACCGGAGCCTTGCTGTTCAGTCACCGCTTGGGACACCGCCTGCCCGAATCCGCCGCGCATGACACCTTCTTCCAGCGTGATGAGCAGATCGTGCTGCGCGGTGATCTGCTCCAGAAGCGGCAAGTCGAGCGGTTTCACAAAGCGAGCGTTGATCACCTGAAGATTGAAACCATCAGCGGCCAGTTGACCCGCAACCTGAAGGGCGGACCTGACCATCGATCCCACCGCGAGGATGCAGGCGTCACTCCCGGGACGCAGGATCTCCCACCGGCCGATCGGAATGGGAGTGAATTTGGCTTCGCCGTCATAGACCCAGCATTCATCCTTGGGATAACGGATCGCAAATGGACCGGCGTCATAGGCTAGCGCTGTGAATAGCAGATCGCGCAGTTCGTTTCCATCCTTGGGCGCGGCCACGACCATTTCGGGGATGCAAGATAGATAGGCTAAGTCGAGATTCCCATGATGAGTCGGGCCGTCTTCACCTGCCAGTCCCGCGCGGTCGAGACAGAAGATGACCGGCAGCCGCTGGATCGCAACGTCGTGAACGAGATGATCGTAAGCTCTCTGGAAAAAGGTCGAATAGATAGCGCATACCGGTCGAAATCCCTCGCTGGCCAAACCGCCGGCGAATGTCACCGCGTGCCCCTCGGCAATTCCCACGTCGAAGAAACGCTGCGGGAACCTCTCAGAGAATTCCACCAGACCGGTGCCCGTGCTCATGGCGGCGGTAATAGCGATGACTCTTGGATCGCGTTCGGCGAACTGGAGCATCGTCTTGCCGAAGACCTCCGTGTACTGGGGCGGACCTTCGACAGGGGGCGCCGGTTTCACGTCTGGTTTCGGCCGGGCTTTGGCTTTGACCCCGTGCCACTTGATGGGATCGGCCTCGGCCGACTCATGGCCGTGGCCCTTCTTTGTCACGACATGGACCAAGAGCGGCTTGTTGAATTCCCTGACCTTGCGAAGGATTGTCACCAGGTCGGCCACATTGTGCCCATCGATCGGCCCCGCGTACTTGAATCCAAGGTTCTCAAAAAACATCCCCGGTGACACGAGGTTCTTCAGCGATTCTTCCAGGCGGCGTGACAGATTCCGCAACTGCTCGCTGAAGGGCGCCTTGCCCATGGCCTTCCAGATTTCACCTTTGAGACGATTGTATAGCGGATCGGTGATGATCTCCGCCAGATGCCGGGAGAGGGCGCCGACATTCGGGGAGATCGACATCCGATTGTCGTTGAGGATGACCGTGAAGTCGGTGTTGATCACGCCTGCGTTGTTCAGCCCCTCGAATGCGAGCCCACCGGTCATTCCGCCATCGCCGATGACCGCGACAACCTCGAAATCCTCTCCTTTGCGGTCCCGGGCCACAGCCATTCCCAAGGCGGCAGAGATTGCAGTCGAGGCGTGTCCCGCGCCGAAGGCGTCATACTCCGATTCGCTGCGCCGCAGGAAACCGGATATTCCCTCCAAACGCCGGATCGTCGGCAACTGGTCGCGCCTTCCAGTGAGGATCTTGTGGACGTATCCCTGATGACCGACGTCCCAGACGATCTTGTCGCGCGGCGCGTCGTAGACGTGGTGGAGCGCCACGGTGAGTTCGACCGCCCCCAGCGACGAAGCAAAGTGACCGCCGACATCGCTGATGACCTCAATCAGATACTGCCGGATTTCGCCGCACAACTGCTGCAGTTGCTCAACGGTCAAACCCTTCAGATCCGACGGCGAGTCAATCGATGCGAGAAGCGGCGGGAGTTTGTATGCGCTCATCTCAGACTATCAAACACGGGGATTGCCCTTTTCGATCCCGGGTTCCCGGTGTCCCTTAGTTCGCCCTTTCAGGGCAGGCAGGGTGGGCGGGACGCCCATGCCACCAAGTCAAGAGCGGTCCTCGATTCCGTAGCGACGCATGATATCGTGAACCCGGCTGCCGATGGCTAGCGAGTCGTCCCAAACGCGCTGCCACATGTTGCGACCGAAGATCAAACCAGTGGCGCCCGCCTTCATACAAGTGTCAACTTTCTTGAGCAGGTCGTCGTCGCCCAGCTTGGAACCTCCGGAAAAGAGAACCATGCAACGCCCCGCTGAACGCACGACCTTCCTGGTCATTTCCAGTTCGTCGAACTGCAAGCCCGGATATGGCTTGGGCGAGTCGGTGGAGTTTCCGGTTGGGAGGTTGATCTTGACAACATCGGCGCCGAGTTCCTCGGCGACACGCGCCGCGTAGTCAACGGCAAAGAGGGAATCACGTCCGCCTTTCTTGTCAATCGCCTCCCCGCGCGGATAGGACCAGACTATCAAGGGCATCCCGGCACGTTCGCAATCGTAGCGGACTTCGTTGAGAGTCGCGATGTCCTGATCCTGGGCAGGAGAACCAACAAAGAGGGTATAACCCACCGCATCGGCGCCCAGACGCACAGCGTCTTCAACTGAGCCTGTCAGAGGCGAGAAAGCATGGGCGTCCGACGGAATCCCGGTCTTGCCGTTCAGCTTCAGAATCAGAGGGATCTTCCCGGCGTACTTGGGATAATACTTCTCCGCGAGACCGACATGGATGGCCACCCCCGAGAATCGGCCTTCGATACCCAGTCGGAAGATGTAGTCAGTATCAAGCGAATCGGGGTTGGCAAAGAAATCCATGGGGCCATGCTCGAGACCCTGGTCAAGCGGCAGGAGCAAGAGGGTGCCATTTGCAGGTCCGAACTGATAGAGCATCCGATACAGACGCGCCTTCTTGCCCGCAGATATCTGCATGTCCCACAGTGATGGGCGATGGACGGTTGTGGGCGCGGACGCGGATTTCTTGGGTGCGGTTGTTACTGCCATCGCGGGTTCCTTTCGCAGGCCGGGTCAGTATTGCCTCAAGCCAAGGGTTATGGCGACACCATCAGGGTCCAAGACCCTGGACGGTAGTCAGATAGCGTGATTGTGCCGTGACGTCAAGAGGAAATGAGGTCAGCGGTCCTTGCCGTCGGGGGTCATATCTTCATCCTGAAGATCTTCGATCGGTTTCCAATCGAGAATTCGGAGGACCGACTCGAGCGGATCCTGACACTGGGAGCGGATATTGCGTACCAAACCGTCGCGTCCAGCCCGGTGCAGTGCCGATGCTGCAAACTCCTGCTGGAATTCGTCTTCGGTTAGAGAGACCCATCGAGCAGTCGGTGGGCAAATGGCATCAGGGCTCGGCAGAAACGCCGGCTCCCGGGTCGACCTCTCGAAACTGTTCCACGGGCAGACATCCTGGCACACATCGCAGCCGAAAATCCACCCGTCAAGATCCTCAGCGATCCCCTCCGGGAAATCCCCTCGATGTTCTATGGTCCAGTAAGCGATACACTTCTGGGAGTCAACGACATATGGCTCGGAAATGGCGTTCGTGGGGCAAGTCTCAATGCAGCGAGTACAGGAGCCACAAAAATCGGCATGAGGCACGTCGGGCGGCAACTCGGCAGTGGTGACAATCTCCCCCAAGAACACCCAGGAGCCGAAATTACGTGTCAGAAAATTGCCATTCTTGCCGATCCACCCGATTCCGGCACGTTGCGCCCACGGCTTCTCCATCACTGGGCCGGTGTCGACGCAGGAGACGGATTTGGCTTGAGGCGCCCACTGCGCCAGAAGATCACCAAGCGCCTTGAGCTTGCGCCCCAGAACACGGTGGTAATCCTCACCCCAAGCGAATCGTGAGACTTTGAGAGCGCCGCAGTCATCGCAGGGACCCACATCGGTGCTGTAATTCACCGCAATGGATATGACAGTGCGCGCCCCAGGCAGGACCCGCGTGATCTGGGCCCGCCGATCGGGATCACGCGCCATCCAAGACATCCCGGCGTGATAACCCCTCGTCAGCCACTCAAGCAGCCGCTCCCGGTCGGAATCCGGAGTGTCAACACGGGCAAAACCGATGCAGTCAATGCCGAGGTCATGTGCCGCGGCCGAAAGACGTTCGCGCAGTTGCCCTGGTGTGGACGGCGGGTTTCCCATCATAAGCCTACCGCAGATACGCACCAAACGATTCAGAAGTGGGCCGACTTCTGCGGCTCAATGAGTCGCCGGGGCTGGGATCCCGGCATGCGCAGCGCCCTGGAAGATGTGGCAGGTGCCCTGCAGCCGGTCCTTGGAAACCTCGTAGCGGGCATTTTCCGGCATGGCATTGAATTGGCGGCTCATCACACCGTAGCCGTTGTCGAAACCGATCAGCGCCGTGGCGATGAAATTGGCCGCCTCCATCGCCAGTTCCCGCAAATGGACACATCCCTGACCACCGCCAATACGCTGCGAAATCTCTTTCATGACCCCGCGTCCGATTCTGACACCGACCAAAGTCTGCGCTTTCGCCGTGACCAGAGGACACAGCGAATGAGGATGGTTGGCCATTTCGGCGTGCGCAGCGAGAATCTCCTTGGTCGCTGGTTCGACCGTGAGATCGAGACGGATCAAGTGATAGGGATCGAGGAATGTCGAATAGACGGCCATCCGACCATCGGATTGCTCGAAGATTTCAATTGATATATCGCGCTTGGAGACGAATCGGCCCCGTTCTGCCGGGGCTGCTACAGTATTCGAATGATTCTCAGGCATGTGTGCTCGTTTTCGTCCTGCCGAGTTGCCGTGGGCGGTGGCCGCCACCTCCAAGATGGATCGCCCTGCGCCAACGGGCTTGTTTTTCTGTTACGTGTGGTCCAGGGACATTGTGGGGATTGAATCGGATGGGGCAGCCGCACCAAGGGCTGCCACCCCTGCGGTCGCTTATTGCACGAGAGCCAATTCCTATCCACTTCATTGTGAGCACGCCCGACCTCGCGTGAAAGAGCAACGGTAATTCAATGGCAAGAAACCAGTTGCAAGTCCCCTGGGGACCTGCTATTCTCACGGTGGCAGTGATTTTCTCGTGTCTCGAGAGTTTCGATGTTGGATCGCTGCCGGTTCTGAAGGCACCCCAGATCAGATACCCGAGTTGAGTTCTGACAATGCTTGATAATGGTGAGACCGTTTTGAGCCCGTCTCCAGATGACAGTTGTGATCCCATCGGGAGAATCGGCCACATCGTGGGCGGTAAGTACAAGATCAGGTCCTATGTCAAGGGCGGTGGATTCGGAGAGGTCTACGAAGGTTACAATGTCAATCTGCCCGAGCAGAGATTGGTCATCAAATTCCTGAAAGAGGGACGCCTCCGCGACAAATTCGAGAAGGAAGCCCAGCTCCTCTGCCGTCTTGACCATCCGAACATCTGCCGAATCATTGACTATCTCCCGGAAGAGATGGCTCTGGTCGTTCCCTTCATCGATGGGAAGGACTGCGACCAGATCCTGAGGGAATCGGGGCCTCTGCCTGAGGCTCTGTTCCTGAACGTATCACGGGCCGTAATGGAGGCAGTTACCTTCGCACACGAGAGAAGAATCGCCCATCGCGACATCAAACCGGCGAATATCCTGATAGACAAGAGAAGCCAGGTCTACCTCATCGACTTTGGAATTGCCAAAGAGATTGGCGGCGGCACCACGAAGACCGGATACACTGCCCTGACCCCTCAATTTGCAGCCCCAGAAAGACAAATTGGAGAGAAGAACTACAATCCATTCCTGAGCGACATCTATGAGGTTGCGGTTACCCTCTTCAATCTCGCGACCAACGAGATGCCTTACAGAAGCGCATCCAATCCGAACTTGCGGGATTGGAACCAGAAACCGAACAGCGACCTGTCGCCGGCCTTGCGTCAGCTTCTGAAGAAGGGCCTGCATCCGAATCCCATCGAGCGGTACCAATCGGTCAGCGAAATGGCCGAGGATCTCAAGCGCGTTGGAAGCGTGTTTCGACGCCGGTCGCGCGGGATTTCCAGAAATGTGGCAGTGTCCGCTGCCGTGTTCGTCATCGCGGTGTCTGCGATCCTTGCAGTCCCCGGCTTATGGAGGAAGTTGCTGACGGGATCCGCGGAGGTTGTGAGCATTCGAACCCCGGGTGAGATCTCTTCGCCCACCCCATCGGAATCAGTCAGAACTCAGGATGGGCATGTTGCGGACCAAACGCAAGGGAGCACGCAGTCGGCCGCGGCTGCGAAGAACGAAGCACCTCCCGGCGAGTCGACTGCCCGTGATGCCCGTCCCCGAATGCGCGTTGTGGTCGTGCCGGGCGAAAACGTTGTGCTCACGGTTGATGGAACCGCCCGAGACACGGGGATTGACTTTGAAGTTTCTCCAGGCCGTCACAGCGTGAAGATCGTGCACGCCGAATACCCGGTGCTCGAAAAAGTGCTGACTCTGGGTCAAGCAGACACTTCAATCGTCTGCGAGTTGGCATCCGAATTCGCCGCATACGAGACTCTGGATCTGCGGCTTTCAGTCAAGCCTCCACTCGAGGGCCCTTATCTTGAATTCAGCCTGAACGGTGCCCCGCGACGATTTGAGATTTTCCCCGCTTCGGGGCTGATCGCGCTGGCGGGGAAATGGCAGATCGAGATGAGGATTGGCGACAATCGGGGGGCCAAGGCGGAGGGTGCGACAGTCGATTCGTGTGTCACCTTTCCCTTTGGCGGCGGGCCCCGGGCGGTAGTGCGCGGCTACAGGGGAACAATCGATTTCGGGACGGCGACCTGGAAGGGCAAGAAAGTGGTGCCGATCCTGGTCCACTGGTCGCGGTCGTGAGCGACAATTCGGGAGGTGTGATGACTGGCCGAAACCGTTTCATCAGTGTGGTTGTCATGGTCCTTCTGGCGGCGCATCTGCGAGCGATCCTGATGCCGGATTGGACCTGGGCGCAGGCACCCGACTGTCAATATGACCGGGAGAGGCCGTCGTTGCAGAATGCGCGATCCAGCTTCCAAGTTTTCAGTTTTCCCTGCGCAGAACTGGAGCTTCTGGATCTCCTCAAGTCGAAGACGCTGCCTCTGGAAACCAAAGCCGGAGCCCACATGCTTCTGGCGGCCGTCTACTACGAGATGCTGCGCGACGACGCGGACAAACGCGCAAAGGTGCTTGAGCAATTCAAAGCTGCGTTCCGTGCCTTCAGGAATTGGCGGGGTCCGCTGGACATCCAGTCGCAGGACTTCACTGATATGATGGACCGCGCGCGGCGCGACGTCGAAGGCGAGACCGGTTCGAGTCCGGCCAAGGGGTCGAAGCCGCCGGCCAAGGATACGGTTGTCATGACCAGACGACCCGACACCCAGACCAAATCTGAGGGGAAGGCGTGGTACAAAAAATGGTGGGTAATGGCGCTCGGCGCGGGGGTTGTCGGAGCGGCTGTTTTCGTGATCGCGTCGCCGAAAGACCAGCCGGACAAGACACTCCCCGGTTTTCCGCCGCCACCCGGAGGGAAGAGACAATGAAACGCACATACCGCCTGAGACGCTCATGGCAGACGACTGTCATCACCATCATCGTCGCACTGACTGCCACCAGTAGTGAAGCCACCAGACCGGACCGGACTTCATGGGAGGCGGGCACCCAGATTATCGACTACACGTCTTATTTTGACGGAAATTCCCTTTTGATGTTCGTCTCGAACGCCGGCTCATTCGCCTATGATAAGTCAAAACTCCTTGGGAAGACCGACGGGCTTTACTTTCCCAGGGGCTCCAGCAAGACGTGCGTGTACAGCGCGGGCCTCTGGATCGGGGCGAAAGTCAGTCAGGATGTCCGGATCGCGGTCGCGGAGTATGAGAGCGAATTTGTTCCGGGACCCATGAGAAATGGAACATACCAGACCGATCGAGGCAGCTATCGCGTGTACAAGATCAAGAGAGGGGACACGCGGAGCAGCAACCCTGACTACAGAGACTGGCCGTATGCGGATGGCGCCCCCGCGCTGAAAGATGACCTCGGCGCCGACGTTCTCGACACGTTGGGTTACAAGATCCCCCTCATGCAGGGCGATCAGACGCTGTGGAGCGTCTGTAATGACGCGAATCCCACCGCGCATTCCAACTGGGACAATTCGACGGCGCCACTGGGCGTGGAAGTTCAGACCTACTGTTGGGGCTTTGATCGCGAGGGGGCGCTTGGCCAGACCATCTTTCTGCGCTTCACGATCGTCAACAAAGGCAGCAGTCGGCTTGATGATGCCTTTATCAGTCTCTGGGCCGACCCCGACGTGGGCAACCCGTCAGATGACCTCGTTGCGTGTAACCCCGCGTTGTCGCTTGGTTATTGTTACAATGACAGCACGGATGGGATATATGGCACTTCGCCACCGTCAGTGGGCGTAGCTCTTATTCAAGGACCCATCGTGGCCTCGGCCGGGGATTCAGCCTGGCAGTCCGGCAAGGGAAACTGGATCCATGGATCCCGCGACCTGGGCATGACCGCCTTTGTGAAGTACATAAACGGAACCGACCCGACCAGCGCACAGGAAGCATATAACTACATGACAGGCAGGTATTCGGATGGGAGCCTCATCATTGATCCCACTACGTTATCGGCAACCACCTACATGCACTCCGGTAATCCAGTGACAGGTTCGGGGTGGATCGACACGGATCCATCCGACCGCCGATTCACTCTAAGCTCCGGGCCCTTCACGATGTCGCCCGGTGATACACAGGAAGTTGTGGCGGCCATTATCGTCGGTCAGGGAACGGAGTGCTTTGGCTTCTGCGGTGACACGGTTCGCGCGATCCACACCACCGGGGCGTCAGCCAGCGCCACGTTCGCTGTGATTCTCGATTCGTCGAGAACCACCGGCCACAATTACCGTGTCAGCTTCTCAGACGACGGCTTCGGCAGGTATCCGTGGTCACTGGATGACCTCACCAGCAGTCAGCCGGTCGCGACCGGCTGGTACAACCTATCCGGGGATGACAACTACCCGACTATCGACGGCATGGTAGTGAAGGTTATGGGAACGCCCCCGGGAGTTGGCGGCTGGGAGGCGTTCGGCACGCGTCGCTTCACGTTCGCGGGCGGGGAAGCAGGACTTGAAGGATTTGGCGGTGCCATTGGTTGGGCCAGTCCGGCCAGCCTCTTTGGCAGCGGCAATCCAGGTGTTCATTCAAGACGACTGCGCGATGTTGCGCTGGTTTTGGCGCAGGTTGATGCGAATGGGAATTTTGATCCCAGAGACCCGAATGTGTCCTACGGGTATCGATACGGGAGGCGATTTGCCGAACCTCCGGCCCGGCCAGAATTCGGTCCCTTCATCAAGAACACTGCCGGTCAGGGATATGATTCCCAGGACTTCGTGAAAGGGGTTCCACTCTCTGCGTGGGACGTGGAGTCCAGCCCTTGGCGCCGTTTGGCCGTGGGGTTTCTGGAAAGCAACGTTGCGACCGGTATGGTGAATGGAAAGTGGTGGCCACCAGACGGCACAACCACTGACAACATCACGGATGACGGGCCACGTGAATGGCTCTGGATCTTCGACGCAGACTATAGAACGTCTCCAGATCCTTCACTCCAAGTCGAGGCGATCGAAAATCCCCTGCCCATTATGTACTTCTTGACGGTCGCCCGGAGAGGAGATGTGCCGTTTTCGCCAGGCGGGTCGGGAGAAGATGAATTCCTGATTATCCGCGAGACCGACTACTGCACCGACGCGGACGTTTTCGAATTCACATCGCCTCCCCCAAACAGTGGAGGCGGGAACACTGCCGAGCAGATTTCCTCGATCACCGTACTGAAACGAGTTGAAGACGCCGCACGGTCAGTCTTTGATGCTGACTTCGGGAGGGTCCGATACGGCAGAGACAACGTCGTTACGGCCCGTGCGGGATCGCCGTTCTCGATATCTGTCACTGCCCACGGCGCTCTTGACACAGTGTGGCTGTATTATCGCGAGGGAGGGAGCCGGTCCTTCGATAGCGTCTTGATGCGTCGCTCGGCCGGAGCCGTTACCGGCTCGATACCTGCCAGCCTGATGAGTGCGCGTGGATGTGAATACTATTTCCGTGGAACCAAGAGTGGTGTCTCGGCGACTCTTCCAGCAGCCCGCCCATTGGAGCATCCGTACATCGTCCGTACCGAAATGACCAATCAGCAAGGCGGCAGATTGCTCGATGGCGCCTACCAGATGGTTGGTTTTCCGTTCGATGTCTCTCCGAGTTCTCCCTTGGAGGTATTCGAAGATGATTTGGGTGCGCCCGACGCCACAAAATGGAGACTGGGACGCTGGAACCCGGAGACCGCCGGATATGACGAGTATCCCGCTGTGGGTGCAATTGCTCGTGGCAAGGGTTACTGGTTAGTAGCCAAGGACGGAGTACGGGTTGGCGCCAATGGCCTGTCGGCTCTGCCCGACACGGTCATCAACTCAGTTCGGTTCGGGAAGATCACTCTCGAACCGGGATGGAATCAGATATCGACTCCGTTCGCCTTCAATATCACTTGGGGTGCCCGGATCGCAGAGCCGGGCGTCGAAACTGTTGTGTGGCAGTACACCGGCGGCGGATACGAGAGTGCATCCACACTGGCGCCCTACACGGGTTACTGGGTGAAGAATGGCGACGTCGTGGCGAGAACGCTCCTGCTTCCCTACGTTGAGGCACCGGAGTCGCAGACGGCCGATGCGAAGAAAACGACAGCAGTGATCAACAACTGGCAGTTGAATCTGCGCTTGTCCTCGGCGGGAGCGGAGGATATCACGAACACGGTGGGCGTGCTGCCCGCCGCAACGGACGGGGCCGATCAGCTCGATTGGAGCGAACCTCCACCTTTTGACCGGTTTGTCTCCCTGGCATTCGCAAGTCAGGATACCGGATCCGAAAGAAGACTGCTGTCGGGCGACTTTCGTGCCGCAGGTCATGAGGGGTGGCGTTATGATCTGCTGCTGCGAGGTAACACTGGATCCCCCGCACGTCTCCAGATCGAAACCGGCATGTCAGTTCCACCGGGTCTCGGCATTGTCCTGCTCGACGGGCGATCCGGGGAGAAGTGGGATCTGAGACAGACTGGATCGATCGATCTGCCGGAGAAATTGTCTGAACCCGGGATCATTATGACACTCCTGGTGGGCACACCTTCGTTTGTGGAAACGGAGATATCCTCCGGCGCGCGGCTGCCGATTTCGTATTCACTGAATCAAAACTACCCCAACCCGTTCAATTCCTCGACCGTGCTCCGTTACAGCGTGGCAAAGGCGGCTCGAGTCAGGCTTGACGTGTTCGACATTCTCGGACGACGCGTGAGGACACTGGTTGACGAGTTTCAGTCCGCCGGAACTCACGATGTCACTTGGGACGGCCGTGATGCCTTTGGCCGGGCCGCCGCGTCGGGTACGTACTTCTACCGCCTAACGGCCGGGGAGTATTCGGAGTCCAGAAAGATGATTCTTCTGAAGTAGCTTTGAGTCAGCCCTGAATCAGAGTCCCGACTCCGGCATGACGTGGGCAACAGAAAGGCGCCTCGCGGAATCTCGCGCGAGGCGCCTCTTGGGTAATCGTGCAGTCGTACTACCCGCCGAGGGTCGAGTCGGCTGCACAGTCTCTCTTCCACTGGCCGCTGAAGAAACCGGGCGTCCAGCGGTTCGTGCCGAAGGTGGAATCGTCTTTCGGATCACGATCGTGGCCATTGCCGCGCCCGTGGCCGTTTCCATTGCGGCCATGACCGACAGTGGCGGTTGAGTCGGCCGGGAGGCTTCCCCACTGCCCGTGCAGCTCACCGAGGGTTCTTCCAGCGCGACCGGCAAAGATCCCGTCGAACCAGCCCTTCGTTGAATCACCGGGGTCGAGGCCCCATGTGCCGCGAATCAAGCCGCGGAAACGGCCATCGAGTCCGATGTATTTCCCGAAGAACATCTTGCCGCTGTCGGGACGCGTCCCAAAGTGACCGCGCAAATGCCCCAGCACGAGGCCATCATCCGACATCCACTTGCCAAGGAAGTGTCCATTCCTATGCGAAGGATTCAGGACCCAGCGGCCTTCGAGCTGACCGGAGCCGCACGAATCCGCCGTGACGTTGATTGCGTTGAATGCGACCTGATTCCCCTCCGTACCGACGTCAATGATCTCATTGAGGTGGTCCAGTTCGGACAGCGTGAAGGTCCGCGAATATGGTCCGGTTTGGAAGTTCAACTGGTTGTTGGACCAATCCGAGTCGGGCGGAGCTGGCGGGACGATAATTGTCAGCATCAATCCATCGAAACTCACCGAAGTTGCAGACACCCACTCCAGCGTCTGCCGGTTGGGGCGCGGCCGGACAATGTGGTCCTGCCGCTCCTCGAACTGGATGGTGCGGACTGCGTGGACGACGCCGTGGGTCAGGGTGAGTGAACCGGACCAATCTGTCGTCTGGGTAACAGTGGAGTCGAGTTCGAGCATGCCCCATCGAATCGCCAAGGCATAGACAGTGGCGTCGCGCATCCCGCGCAGTGAGTCGGCTTCGCCGTGCATGAAGGCCGGGTCCATGGCCTCAGGATCCTGGCCCATCATCGATTCTATTTCGGGATCCCCAAACGTCGCCGGCTCGTCAGTGGCTGTGTACCCGCCGAATTGTGCAGTGAGGTTGAGTGCGTCCGAGGTGGCGGGCACCGCGGGGTTGTCTTTGGAGCATCCCCCTAACAGGATGACAAAGCCCGACAGGGCCGCGGTCATCATCAGTGCTTGTTTTGTTCGCATTGCATACTCCTTTCGTCAGTCTGTTCTACCATTTCACTCGTTTCTCGTCCAAAGTTCTCGCTGACTGCTTTTGCAATTGAGTTGCCAAAACACCGTAGGATGACCGGGGCAATTGGCGTCAGGAGATAGGACATTGGCACTCAACGAGTTGACGGCGATCAGAGGTTCTTGCCGGTCTCGTCTTGTCTTGAGTCGGCAAATGCCGATTGTACCAATCGGTACACAAGTGTTTCTTGGGGGTCAGGCGCGGAGGTGCGTTTGGTGCTGACAGGGTGTCGCATTGGCGAGGCGAGTGGTTGGTCAATGGGCCTGTATTAAGATGTGGCGTCGGCACCTCGCCTGCGAACGGTTGGTTGATGCGTAGAAAACTCCTGCTCCTCGGCGGTATCGGCGCGGTGGCGACTCTGTTGCTCGTGGCGGTCAATGTCGCGTATCGGATCGAGTTCAACAGCCTGAGCGAATCACTGGATGATCAGGTTGGCAATCAGATGGCGGGGCTGGCTGAGGCGCTGGCGGCCAGTATCGAGCCGGAGCTTATCAGCGGCACGACCGGCGAGCAGTTTCGCCCTGAAATGTATCTCCGGCTGCGAAACCTGACGCGGTCGTATGCGGCTGCCAATCGGCTCGTTTCGGTTTCTGTGCTCGATACTCTCTGGCAGGACCCATTTGCTGATCAACCCGATTCGCTGGGCTCGCTGGTCTTTTCGCTTCTTGACCGCGAGGGGCAGTGGGCACTGATGTCCGGTCTTTCGTGGACGTCTCCGACCTACCGCTGGGGCGATTCCTATTATCGCAGCGCCGCGGCGCCAATTGCCGACACCGCAGACGGCCGGACAATCGCGATTGTGCGGCTCGAAGCCGATGCGGGCTACTTCGGCGCTCTCGCTGACCTGCGACGGCTGGCTTGGTGGGTCCATGGTTCCTCCGCGATTCTGACTCTGCTTCTGGTCGGTCTGTTTGCATGGTACACCCGCAAAACGATCGCATGGGAAGAGCAACTCATGCACTCCGAGAAATTGATTGGCTTGGGGCGGCTGGCGGCGACGATCGCGCACGAAATCAAGAATCCTCTGGGAATCATCAAGGCAGCGGCACAACGCCTCGAACGCGTTGATGACGCCGGGAAGAAAGCGGAGTTGCTGCGTTTCATTCCGGACGAAGTCGACCGGCTCAACCGTATCCTGGGCGGATACCTGCGTCTCGGTTCACCATTAGTTTCCCACCCGGTTCCCTTCCCGATCGAAGAGGAACTTCCTCAGTGGATGGAGAAGTCGTTCGGTCAGGATGCGCGGACGCGCGGACGATGGCGCATGGAGATTGAACCGACCGGTCCGATTCTGGCAAGTCCAGATACACCGAAACAGGTCTTGATCAATCTTGTGAACAATGCGTTCGACGCGTCACCGCCGGAGCAACCTATCGATGTCAGATGGGGTTCCGCAGGGCACAAGCACGGGAGGCTGACAGTGGCCGATCGCGGCCCCGGTGTTTCCAAGAAGGATCGCAAGCGTGTATTCGAGCCTTTCTACACGACGAAAGCGATGGGCAGCGGTCTGGGGCTCTATGCCGTGAAGATGATGGTCGAGCAGGATGCGGGCCGCGTCTGCGTCGAGGACAATCCGGGCGGGGGAGCGGTATTCGTCGTCGAGTGGCCGCTGGCCGGGAGAGGGGACCGCGAGAACGATACGAAGAGCCTCTAACAAAATGACCGCGCACACTGATGAACATGGCGGTGTGAGTTGACCGGCGAGCGATGGGAGGGCGAGGCTCCTGCCGAGCCTTTCTTTCCCCTTGCCAAGAGGCTCGGCAGGAGCCTCGCCCTCCCGTGGAGCGGACATTCATTCTGTTAGAGGCTCTAAGGCATAGCCGTCGAGGCTGTGTGTAGGGGCAGGTCTCAGACCTGCCCGGCCTCTGCGCCGACCAGAGGGCGGGTTTGAAACCCGCCCCTACAAGAGAACGTAACGTCCGGGCCGCAAAACGGGAATCGCATGCCGGTGGATCAGAGAAATCTCTCAGCAAGGACGAACTGAATGGCCAAGATCTTAATCGTCGATGATGAAGAGCGTATCGGGTTTCTCCTTTCGGAAACTCTCAACGATCTCGGGCACCGCGCCTCCTATGAGACTGACGGGGGGCGGGCGCTGGAGAAGATCCGCGCCACTCCATACGACCTGGTGATCACCGATCTGCGCATGGAGCCGGTCGGCGGCATGCAAATCGTTCAGGCTGTAGTTGGAATGGAGGGAACCGACGTTGTCGTGCTGACCGCGCACGGGTCGACCGGCGCGGCGGTGACGGCGATGAAGGCGGGTGCGGTTGACTTTCTGCAGAAGCCGCTCGACTTGGATGAGATGACCCTGTGGGTTGATCGCTGGGTGAAGAACCGCCGGCTGGCGGCGCGGGCGGAACGGCTGGATGAGGATCTGAGCGCGTTGACGGATGATGAATTCATCGGCGTATCGCCGCCGGTGGAGCGACTGCGCTCGTTGATCGAGCGAGTCGCCAAGACCGACACAACTGTTCTGATCGCCGGCGAGTCGGGCACCGGCAAGGAACTGGTTGCCCGCGCGATTCACCGGGTCTCGCCGCGTGCGGCGCGTCCCTTTGTGGCCACCAACTGTGCTGCACTCACAGAAACCCTGCTGGAAAGTGAACTGTTCGGGCATGAGAAAGGCGCTTTCACCGGGGCGATCAAACAACGCGCAGGGCGATTCGAACTCGCCGAGGGCGGGACGCTGTTTCTCGATGAGATCGGCGAAATCTCCGGCGGGTTCCAATCCAAGCTGCTGCGCGCGCTGGAACAACGCGAGATCGTGCGGGTCGGCGGGAACGAAACCATCGCAGTCAACGTGCGCGTGATCGCAGCCACCAATAAGAACCTGGAAGCCGAGGTGAATCAGGGCCGGTTCCGCGAGGATCTGTTCTTCCGGCTCAGTGTCTTCCCCATTGTGGTTCCGCCTCTGCGCGACCGGCCTGCGGACATCGAACTGCTGGCAGCTCATTTTCTCGCAAAATTGCGGTATCCGTCCGCACGGATTTCGGAAGAGGTCGGTGAGGCATTGAAGGCTTATCACTGGCCGGGGAACATCCGCGAGTTGAGAAATATCCTCGAACGTGCGACCATTCTGGCCGACGGCGGCCCGATCAAGGTCGAACATCTGGGATTTCTTCCCGGTCTTGCGCCCGCACGGGCAGCGGCGCGGATGCAGCCTGAGGTCACGTTGCATCCTGCGCCGACAGATCACGCTGAGGGTATCGAGGACGTCGAGCGTCAGATGATCGTCGCCGCGTTGCGGGCGTGCGGCGGCAATAAGAGTCACGCGGCGAAGCGGCTGCGGATCACACGGCGGGTGCTGTACACGAAGCTGCGGAAGTACGGGCTGGAGACTTGAGCGGGAGCGCAAGTTGCTCCGATCAAGAGATTACCGGGTCCCCCACAGCTCTGCTGTGCGAATGCTGGAGAAGAGATCAGGCTTGGAAACTAAGCGGAGTTGGCCTGACGGCTCAGACGCTTAACATGAGGGGAAACAGAGCGAGCCCTCGGCGGTCGATCACATCGTCCTACGAGGCCTGGTCGCCGACGGGGGGGAACCCACAGCAGAGCTGTGGGGCACCAGGCTACCAAGGAGGAGCAACGCCGAGCACCGCCACGAGATGCCCACGGACCGCCCTGTCAGTGCAACGCCCGAGATTTCGAAAGAAACCTGGAAGCCACTCAGAGTAATTGTTGTGAATTATGGGTCTGGGGTTTACCCCGTGTGCAATCTCATGTCTCTTCGTCATGGCTTCGTTGAGTTTCCTGCGCGCTGTCACGGGGTCACAGTGCCTCCACCGCCAGGAATTCGTAATGTCGGCTATCCCAAGACACGACGCGAAGAGTTTTCTAGTGTTCTCGGCGTTCGGGGTATTGAACCGGCCGATTGCCCCGTCGGATCCGGCCTTAAGTGCTGCCCACGGGCCAACTGGAGCGGCTACGGGACGAATCCCTTCCAACGACTCCCTGAGAACTTCCTCCAAGTAGGATTCCCATGCCGAAACGCACATGACGACAGATGCGCGATTGAGAGCACCCAGCCCCCACTGCCGTCCACGAGCCTTCGTGCGCAGCTTCTTGTGAGCCTCATCAAGTTCTTTAGCATCGGCAAGAAGAACCTCGAGATATTCCGTGTATGCTCTGGATGACATGTCTCCAGCCCTTCGAAAGCGACGATCGTTTGTCTCTGGTAACTATAGGTGTTCGTCCGGGGGTTTGCAACACGAAACATTCCTGCTGTTACGCTCGATTTGTCCGCCTTGGGCGCTCGTGACAATCGCTCTCATTATGAAACCTCTGCGGTGCGAATCGATGAAAGGAATGCTCGCGGTCGAGGTTGTGCACCGATTCCCGGACCAAGGTCCGGGGCACACAGAGTTAGGGATCGGCCCGGGCGCCAAGGCGACGAGCTTCTGTGCCACTGACTTTAGGGTCTGTTGAAAAGGGCGGACAAGAGTGTCCGCCCTACCAAAGAAGAGGATATCGGTAGGCCGGGCACTCTTGTCCGGCCTTCTTTCAACTCGCCCGAGATCGATCGTAACCCAGTCTCACTTTCCCGCCCGTCCCGTCTGCTTCAGAATCCAATCCCCGATCGTGCTTAGGGCGACCGGCGACATTGTCTCCTCAATCTTGGCGTATTCATCGGGGGAGCCGGTCTCGGCGGTCTGGAAGAGGTGATTGAGCCCGGGGAGTTGCTTGATGGTGCAGTGCTTGTTGCCGCCTTTCTTCAGGGCCGCCTCAATCGCCGGGAGATTCTGAAGTGGCGGGACCTGCAGGTCCTTCTCGCCGTTGATCGCCAGGACAGGACATTTCACTTTCAGCAACGCTGGCTTCGGATCATAGACGAGGAAGAAACGGAACCAGGGGCTCAGCAGTTGTTGCATCTGCATCTCGACCCCCTTGTTGATCACGCTGGTGTCTGGCGGAGTCGCGGCAGAAGCATCGGTCAGGGCGGCGGCGATGATCTTGCGCAGCTTGGCCTCAGCCGAAGCGGTATTCGTGTCCTGCTTGATGACCGCGAAGATCTCCTCTTGCTGTTTGCGCTGTGCAGCGGCGGCGGAGTCGCTGGCGCCCCCGGCTTTGGCAATCAGTGCGGCCTGCAAGTAGAGAATCTCTTCACCGGTCAGGCCCGTGCCGGCCAGCATCACAATGAAGGCGATGTCATTTGAACGGGCGGCGACCATCGGCGCGATGATCCCTCCCTCACTGTGGCCGATCAGGCCGATGTGCTTAGGATCGACCTCTTTGCGCCCTTTGAGAAACTCGACCCCGGCCAGCGCGTCATCCGCGAAGTCCTCGCTTGTGCCGGTCGTACGGTCACCGGTGGACTTGCCCACCCCGCGATCATCGACGCGTAAGACAGCAATCCCGTGGCGTGTCAGATAGTCGGCGAGAATGAGAAACGGGCGATGGCCAAATACCATCTCATCGCGGTCCTCCGGGCCTGATCCCGTGATCAGAAGCGCGGCTGGGAATCTTCCCTGTCCTTGTGGTGTTGTCAGAGTACCCGCAAGAGTGATTGAGGCCTTGGTATTCGGGAAGGTCACATCCTCCGCGGCGTACGGAAACGGCGGCTTCGGTTCCTGCGGTCGGTTCAATTCCGGCGCCGCATCGGTCCGCGCCAGGATCAACGGGAAGGATACGCCTCCCTGTGTCCACTTCCCGTCGATCGATGCCTCATCGGCTTTGAGGTCGCCTTCGAAGGTGCCCGCGATGGCATTCATTCCGAGATGCAAATGGCCATTCGTCCATGTGACTTCATCGACTGGAATCCCGGTCGCCCCCTGATCAGGGCTGTCCATCGTAGCGGTCAGCGCGCTATCAGATCCCTCCACGATCTTGAAGACGATGCGGAGCTCCCCACCAGGAACCTTGAGGTTGCCCATCCAAGCGCCTTCGATGGTCGCGCCAGTTGCGGCTTGCGCGAACAGGGTGATCGCAACAGCGATCAGCATTGTCAGACCAACTGAACTTTTCCTATGCATGGTTTATCCCTCCGTTTCTTCCTCATGCTGTCTGGTGTTAAGAGTTGGGCGAAGACAAGCTTCGCCCCTACGAACCCGTCGAGTGTTAAGCGTAGGGGCGATCCTTGTCGAAGATCCCGAGCCGCGAGGGATGATCGCCTTCTCTGGATTCTTCAACGTTCCAACCAAACCCGTGGACTCCATGCGTCAGCGCGCACGGCCCTGAAGGGCCGTGGCACCACTTGCCCATCTCACCCCTCATCCGCAGGAAGTGTGCCGACCGGCGGGATCTTGTCCGGGTCGTTCTTCCACACCCACCAGGAGTAGGCAAACAGACACATGATAGAGATCCCTCCTCCGACTACAAGCACCCACATCGTCCAGCGGGAGTGCAGAATACCTACGCTGATGAACAGCAACCCCAGTACAATGAACAGCCAGCCACCCAATCGGTGAGTCTTCATCCAGGACGCCTTGCTCGACAGTGTCCAGGGTGTGCGTATGCCGACAAACCAGTTCGGGCGGATCTTGCCAAACAGATTCCCGAGCACCAGGAAGAGGGCGCCGACCATGAGAGGCATGATGGTTCCAACGCTGATTTGGTGGCCCCGAATCCAGAGATGGACGATGCCGTAGGTCGCGGCCATCAGGATAACGAGGGCCATGCGGATGGTCGTGTAAGGTCCGGTGAAGCGCTTGTAGTTGGCGCGTCCCGGATCGATCAGCGGCACGACCCAAAGGAGTACATAGATCCCCAATGTCAGGAGCGGCAGGGCGAGAAGCCCCTCGAACCGGCCGCCGTAACTGTCGACTTCGCCGGAGAAATTCCAGTGCATCGGAATCTTGTCCGGCGCTGTGGACCATGTGAGAGCCGCCAGAAGGAACATGCCCGCCAGCAGCAGCAATTGAGGCAGTTCCGTTTGCCATTTGAATTTCATGTGTCCTTCTCCTCTGTGGGCGGCTCCGGTTGTGAACCCACTTTCAGATGCTCCATAACGATCGCCGTCGCCTCCTCAAGCGCGGAGATATTGAGACTGTAGAGGACGGTCGTCCCGCGTTTCTCGGAGACGATCAACCGCGCGTATTTGAGCACGTTGAAATGGCCGGAAAGGGTGGATTTGGAGAGAGGGAAATGCTCGGCGATCTCGCCTGCGGTCATGTCCCGAGTGCGGAGTAGTCGCAGGATTTCCCGTCTCGTGGGATCACTCAGTGCCTTGAAAACATCGTTGATGGACATCAGGTCAACCTTCGGTTATTCGCCAAGCACCAAATATAGTTTTAGGCGCGTTGTGTCAAGCAGATTCGTCAGAATGCATGATATTGGCGTATCGTCATGCAGTGTAATGTCTTATGGCACGGGCATCGCCTGCAAGAGGTCATCCGGCAGTTCGACTGGCAGGCGTGAACTCCGAACGCTGAAAGTGGACTGGCCGGACCTACTGCTGTACCAAAATGTTCGGTGGGTTCGGCGAATTCGCGGCTACGCAACGGCGGTCTTCGATGCCTCCTCATAAGTTATTGAACTGCAAGGCGATTTCAATCGAGATCTGTGCGATTGCTCCGGCATGATATTTGACGTTCTTCTTGATGGCTAACAGAGGAAACGAGGATCCTATGGACCGATCGAGAACGAAAACAACCTCACTTGTCGTCGCAACCACAGTTGCCGGCCTGCTGGTCTTCGCACTAGCCGGGACGGCGTGGGGACAGACGTCGGGCGACGAGGTTCAGGGCAAACTGGAGCAGACCGACCGTCTGATTGAACGGGCGCGAGACGTGATCGCACACGTAGGCGGAACGCGCGCGCAACAGATGTTTGAGACCGCGGACCGGATGCAGCGCCGGGCATGGGAGGCATTCGATCGCGGGCAGATGCGTCAGGCAGAACGGATGACCGAGATGGCGCGCCAGAATCTGCTGGACCTGCTGTCGGCGTTTCGTCAAAACGAAGACAATGCAAATGAAGTTGAACGACAGTTGGAGCACACGGACCGGGCATTGCAGGAAGTGCGCGATCAACTGGGACCAAACGCCGACCCGCCGCGTCTGCGCCGACTGGAAGCGGCAACCGGCGTGCAGCGGCGCGCGTGGGATTTGTTCCGCCAGCAGCATCTGCGCCCGGCGCTTAAGATGACCCTTCAGGCGCGTGAGATGGCGATGGACATGGTTACGGGCGGGCGAGGTCACGGCTTCGGGCGCGGCCCCATGGCAGGCGATGAAATCGGCGTCGCGTTCGAGCCGCGGTACGAACGGCTGCGCGAGGCGGCTGAGCGAGTCGGGGAACGCGTCGAGGCGAGCAAAAATGACGCTGCCCGCGACATGTGGCAACGGGCGCAGCGTGCACTCGAAGACGCGCGCGCCGCGCACGACGCCGGCGATGGCCGGCGCGCCGATCAGATGCTGCGCCTGGGCCGTGAGTTTCTCGAACGCGCCATGCGTCAGATCCAGCACGAAGTGCGCGGGGACCAGGTCGAAGTCCTGATTTCTTCAGCAACGGAACGGCTCGATCTTCTCACGCCGTCCGTACAGGAGTCGGGAGAAAAACGTCTCCAAGACTGGCAGACGCAGGCCCGGGAGGACCTCGAAAGGGCGCAGGGGGCACTGGCCGAAGGGCGCCTCAAGGAGGCTCTCGTCCAGACACGCAAGGCCGTGGCGCTGCTGGACAAGATTGCCGATGAATTGGGGCTGTGAAACATAGATGGAGTGCGGCGCCCCCGGACGACGTGTGCGTCCGGGGGTTTTTTGTGTTCTCAAGAGCGTGTTTTCTATTTTCATCACCAGGTGTTGTGAAGTAACCTCGGAGTGGGTTTGTTCTGACAGGGACACTCCAAGCCAGCCGAGTGCGACGGCGTGTGAATGAGAACGGTGGGCAACAATCTCTGGATGCGCGATCCGCACATCAGATGACGCGATACCCAAATAGATCGATCTCGCCCGGTAATTCGCCTCTTCAGGGCTCGGGACATACGGCGGATCCCGTCCCCCAAGGCATAGCCTTGGGCTGGATTAGGACGCCCCTTCGGGGCTGGATGCTGCTCCGAGGCGGCTCCGCGGGCGAGGAATGCGCGGCGACCGTCGCGATAACAACTTTCCCGGGATTGCGAATGGCTACCAAGCCCCGTGAAAGAAAAGCCCTGCCACGCGGTCATTAGACCGGCACATTGACGGCAATGGCTGTAGGGGCGACCCGGCGGGTCGCCCCGAAACAAGTCGGAGCGGGACAACCAGCAATGGCAATGGTATGACTTCAGGGGCTATCGAAAAGACGATCGTGAGGCCGACGCAAGCACCCACGCGCGCACGACGATCCCGGATGCCGCGATGGACATCGCTGCTAGCGGTGACCACCCCGTTGTTGTTTCCCTCGGTCGCGCCCGCACAGAGTGCGTCGGTGGTGATCACTCCCGGGATTGGCCACGATCGCTTCACCGAGACCTTTTTTCTGGATGACTCGACCTCGGTGAGCCTGGATTCTCTGGAGCGCATCAAGAAGACGCAGTCGGATCTCCAGGAGTCTTACGCCTCACTGGGGTTGGGACTCGAATCCAAGCGCTGGCGTCTGGACAACACGGTCTATGCGACGAACAAGGTGTGGCGGAATATTGCCAACGGACATGGACGATGGTCCGCGGGGAAGTGGAAGACTGACCTTAACGGCCGCCTGGAATGGAAAGGCAAGAGTCGTGGCGACACGTCAGCGGCGGCCTTCACGTATGCACGGATAGATGTCATCCCACGCTGGCGGTGGAATGAACAATGGTCGCTCCTGCTTGCAGGAGACTGGGAGCTGACAGACTACCTGCGCAACACTTCCTACACCTACGATTACAACCGTGTGCGCCTGCAGACCGGCGTGGAGTACTTCGGCGACCGGCTGGAGAACCTCGAAGCACGCATCGGACTGGCACGCCGGACAGTCTCTGATTCGTCGCAATTGGGTTACACGGAAGATTTCCTGCGCCTTGAAGCCTCTGGGTGGCAATTTGGCCGTTGGCGGCTGGAAAGCGGCTTCTCATTTGCCGTCCGGGACTTCAAAGCTCCCGACAACGCGGACGATTACAGCCGATGGGCGACATCAACAAACATCGGCTATGACTGGTCTCCACGCTGGCGAGTCACCCTGCAGGCAGCATGGCAATACTGGGATTATCGCCAGCCGGACGAGTTCAGCTTCAATGTGCATGACATCCGAACCGAAGGCGCTGTGCGTTTCAATTTCGACGACGTTTGGGAAATCGGAGCCGCAATTGAGTTGCGCGCTGAACGCGCGGTCCAGGACTCTCTCGCGGTGAATGATTATGATCAATGGGCGCTTGGACCACGGCTGGTATGGAATTCGGGGTCAGCCTTCTGGTCCGAAATCGCCCCTCGCGCAGGGTACCGGAACTATGCGACGGTTTCGATCGTGTACGACGATTACTCGTTCTGGGAGATCATGTGGCAGGCCGACCTGTTGGGTCCCTTGGGAACCACGGTCTCGGCAACAATCACGTACTTGTCGGAGCGCCACGCCGACCGGACGCGTGATAGCGCGTATCTCTACATTTCTGCCGCGCTACGCTTTCCCATTCATCTTTAGTGCCTGTTGCAAAACCCCGTTCCGAATGGGAGTGCCACGCACAAGCCCTCGCTTCGGCGGGTCCCGCTCTTTGCCCGCCGCGGCGGGTGCTTGTCCTTGTCTTCTTCTCACAATCCGAAGAAAGACACGGACAAGGAAGACCGAGCAAAAAAGCCGCTCGGTCTTCCTTGTCCGTGGCACCCATGCAATCCGACCATCGTCTTGCTTGATAGCGGTTTTTCAACACATCCCTTTAGCCAGGGTCCAGATCTCCAGCCGGTCGCGCGATTCCCTGCGCCAACTCCGCGGAAAAGACCTCTCCGGTTGGGGCCTCCGTGACTGCGACCACAGAGTACAGCCACACAACCCGTTGCCGGACGGTCCGGAATCGCTTACATTAGTTCCGGTACCACGGAGGCAACCATGCTGCTACCTCTGCAGAGAGAAATTCTCTACGGCCCCGTCCACTCGCGCCGGTACGGCCGTTCACTCGGGATCAACCTGATGCCGTCTCGGTACAAGCTGTGCTCGTTCAACTGCGTCTACTGCCATTACGGGTGGACGAAGACATGCGCGATGGACATGTCGAAGCACGTCGCCGACATGCCGACGCCCGGCGATGTCGTCAAGGCGTTGGAGACGGCGCTCGAGTCCTCAACGGAATTCGAATTGATTACTTTCTCCGGTAACGGTGAACCGACGCTCTATCCGGAGTTCGCCGAGTTGGTCGATGCGGTGGTCCAGTTGCGTGACAAACACCGGCCTTTTGTCAGCGTCGCGCTCCTGTCCAACGCGACCGGCCTTGTGCACCCGAAAGTGCGGGAGAGCATACGCAAATTGGACTTGCCGGTGTTCAAGCTCGACTGCGGCACAGAGAAGACCTTCCTGACGATGAACCGCCCGGCCCAGACAGTGCGATTCGACGGAATTGTCGAATCCCTCGCGGGGATGAAAGACATCTACCTGCAAACTGTCATGATCGACGGCACACCTTCGAACACGGAGCATGAGGAAGTGCAAGCGTACATCGAGAGGGTCGGGAGCATTCGTCCCCGGGAGGTTCACCTGTACTCGATTGATCGGCCCACACCTGAGACGCGTATTTCGCTGGTGCCGCCTCAACGGCTGGGACAGATCGCGGCGGAGGTGCAATCCGAGACGGGAATTCCTGTGAAGACATTCGCCGCGCGAAAGTAGCGTGGGTCGTGCGACAGTCTGGTGGCACGGGCGGGACGCCGATGCCACCAATTGTGGCGGCGGATTTGCGGGAGGACGACGATCTGGGCGTTCACGCAAGGTATTGCAAACGACGGCGGTCACAGGTAGATTGAGTCGCCAGTTGCAGGAGGTGGAGATTGAAGAACGTACTGGATGATGTCCTCGGTCCCGATCTGAGAGTGGTCTTCTGTGGTATGGCCGCAGGATCACGCTCAGCGAAACATGAACATTACTACGCGCACCGTGGAAACCGATTTTGGCAGATTATCCAGGAGACCGGGTTAACGCCAAAGGAGTTGTCGCCGCGCGAGTTCCGATCGGTTAAGGAACTCGGGATTGGCCTTACGGATTTAGTCAAAACCGATTCCGGATCTGACAAGGCGTTGAAGGCGAAGGTGGCAGAGCAGGATAGGACGAACCTTAGCCGCAAGATCGCGTCCTGCAGGCCGCGGGTTCTGGCATTCAACGGAAAGCAACCGGCAAAGCAATTCCTCGGACGCAGCGTCGAGTACGGTCTGCAATTGCAATCAGACAATGTCGGCAACAGTATGGTATTCGTGCTCCCATCCACGTCATCAGTGAACTGGCGGTGGCCCAAGCATAAGTGTTACTGGTTTGATCTCGCCCGCCACCTGAAGATGCGAAAATGAATTAGATGTTCCACGGTCACTCTCACCCTCGAGTCGTTCCCCTATTTCACCCCTCTCGGATTGAACATGTCCGTCAGTTCCACGTTGTCCTCGGCGGAGAAGATGCGGTAGCGCTGAGGGGCGAGGAGCTGGTCGGACTCGAGGTAGATGTCGCGCTTGATCATCTTGCGGATGCGTTTCAGACGTTCCTCTTTGTTCTGGGTCAGGTGCTCGGCGATGTTCGGGTGAACAATCAGGCGGAACTTGCGCACATCGGAGGCCAGACGGGCGCGAATGAACCAGCGCTCGATCTTCGCCGCCACCGTCTCGGCCGAAAGAACGCGTCCCGTCCCCTCGCAGGTGGGGCAGGGATCCGACAGTTTGAGCAAGATTGCGGGACGGATGCGCTGGCGTGTCATTTCAATCAGGCCAAACTCGGAAATTGTCGCGATGGAGTTTTTCGCACGGTCGCGCGCGAAGGCCATCTGGAATTCCTCGTAGACCCGGCGGCGATTGGAATGGTGCATCATATCGATGAAGTCGATCACGATCAGGCCGCCGATGTCGCGCAGACGAACCTGCCGCGCTACCTCTTGGGCCGCCTCGAGATTGGCGCGCAAGATCGTGTCCTCCTGGGAGGTCTTCCCCACGTAGCGCCCTGTATTCACGTCGATGGTGACCATCGCTTCCGTCTGGTCGATGACCAGGAAGCAGCCGCGTTTGAACCAGACTTTGCGCTCCAGCATTTTCTCGATTTCGGCTTCGATGCCGAAAAGATCGAAGATCGGGACCTCGCCTTTGTAGTACTCGACGCGGTCCTTCAGTTCGGGCGCGACATTCTTGCAGAATGACACCACTTCCTTGTAGAGCGTTTTGTCATCGACGGCGAGCCGGACGACTTCATCGGTGAAAATGTCGCGCAGCATCGAGCCGGTGATATCCAACTCGCGGTGCAGACAGTAAGGCGCGGACTTCTTGTCGGCATCCTTCTTGATCTGCTTCCATTTTTTGACCAGGTCTTTGATATCATTCTTGAAGTCTGATGCCTCGCACCCTTCGGCTTCGGTGCGGGCGATCAGACCGCAGCCTTCCGGCAGAAGCGGCTGGAGAACCTCACGCAGCCGGCGTTTCTCCGGCCAGCTTGTGATGCGCTTGGAGACGCGGACACGACTCTCATCGGGTACAAGAACAACGAGCCGTCCCGGAATTGATACTTTCGTGGTGAGCCGCGCACCCTTGGTGCCGAGGGGTTCTTTGATCACCTGCGCGAGCACGACCTGGTCTTTCTTGATCACATCCTGGATGTTCTCGCGGTACTCTTTGCGGATCAGTTCGCCTTTGGACTCGGTGTCCTCAACCTCTTCACTCTCGTCCTCGTCCTCATCGGCCCGGCCGATATCGGAGACGTGCAGGAACGCGGTTCGCGCTTCGCCGATCTCGACAAATGCCGCCTGCATCCCTGGAAAGACAGATGTGATAGTCCCCTTGTAGATGTTTCCCGCGAGTTTGATCTCCTCGGGACGTTTATACCACATCTCGACGAGTTTGTCGTCCTCCAGGATCGCGATGCGGGTCTCCTCTTCGCCGGCGTTGATGATAATGTCCTTTTTCACCGGTGGCAGCGGCCCCGGGGGTGGTTCCCAACGCGGGCGGCGCGGCTTGTGTGGGTGGGCTTTGTCAGCCGAACCAGTCCGGGCTGACGATGAACGTTTGTGTGGTGTCTTTGCCATAGTTGTTGCTTCCATTCTGTGATCCGATCTTTTTGTCTACTCTAGTTGCTAATGGAACAGGCTCATGCCGAAGCGGTCGGGGGTGAGGGGCTCCCGCATCAGCACAGACTCTCCAAATCGGCCTTCTCGAACCTTTCTCCGTTCGCAACTCTGTACCCCCGCACAAACTCCGCACCCGACTGGGGGCTCTTTCCTTCAGGCTGGATCGATCTCACTTCAAGGGCACGGTCGTACGCGGCAATGCGCAGGCCGGTCCGCGGGTTCGCGTCAATTACTTCGCCCGGTGCGCAGGGTACCGGATTTGGACCCGCATCAGCAAGTGCAAGCACCTTCACGAGCTTATCCCGGAACACCGCGACCGCCGCTGGGGCCGGCGCCAGAGCGCGCACGCGGTTGATCGACATGACCCCTGATTCCCGAAAATCGAGACGCCGGTCAGCGGGCATGATCTTCGGCGCCGCGGATGCACGGCCGTCGTCCTGCGGCTGGGACCGCACCGACCCGCTGGCAATCATCGCCAGGGTTTCCAGGACCACATCCGCGCCAAGACTGGACAGCCGCTGTGCAAGCTCGCCGGCGTTCTCATCCGCCCCGATCGCCGTGTCGCGTTGCAGCAGGATCCCGCCGGTATCCACTGTTTTCTGGAGCAGAAAGGTCGTCACGCCTGTTCTCGTTTCGCCGGCCATGATCGCGCGCTGGATTGGAGCGGCGCCACGGTAGGCGGGCAGGAGCGATGCGTGCAGATTGAGCGCGTGGGGTGCCAATGTGAATACCGTCTCTGGCAGAATCCTGTACGCCACGACTACAAACGCGTCGGCCTCTACGCCGCACAATTGCGCTGCGAGGGCCGGGTCGCTCAGCTTGGCCGGCTTCCAAACCGGTTGAAAACTCTGTGCCTCCGCCCATTCCCCGATGGGTGTCGGCGCAATCTTTCGTCCCCGTCCCTGCGGTTTGTCCGGCCCAGTGACAATCCCGCAGAGTTCGAACTCACGCCGCGCGTGGACGGCCTCGAGTGTGGGCAATCCAAACGCGCCCGTTCCAAAGAAGACCAGTCTCACGGCCCGCCATCACGGCCAGGAGCCAGCGGGAAGACACGACGATCGGGCGAACGCTTCCCCGCGATCGACTGCATCTTGCCGACCACTTTCGCGCGTGTGTCCGGATCCATCCGATCGACAAACAGGCGTCCCTGCAAATGATCGATTTCGTGCATGTACGCGCGTGCGAGAAATCCCTCGGCTTCCCGTTCGATTTCTTTCCCTCTCAGATCGTGGGCACGGAGCGCGACCCAATGTGGCCGCGCGATCCTCACAAAGACACCGGGGAATGACAGGCAGCCTTCTTCGTCGAAGATCTCGCCATCCTGATCCACGATTTCCGGGTTAGTCAGGACTTCACGCCGCCCGCGACGCTGCACGTGAGTCCCGTCAACCGAGAACACATTCCAGTTCGAACCGATCTGGACCGCCGCCAGCCCGACGGCACCCACCTGATCCTGAGTCGCCAGAAGATCCTCGGCCAGTTGCTGGAGGTGCTGGTCGAATTCCGTGACACGCACCGCGGGTTTGCGCAGCACCGGGTCCCCATAGAGGCGAATCTCATGGATCATCAACAAATCCTGATGGGCGGACAAGAGTGTCCGCTCCACTGAAGAGCTTGGGCTTGGTGGCCCGGACACTCCTGTCCGGGCATTTTCCCAGCACGGCCAACGGGCTGCTCCTACTCTTTCTCGAGTTTCCCTGCGATCGCCGACTTGAGCATCTCGATTTTGGTTTCACTTCTGGGATCGTCCCCGACCCTGAGCACGACACGGGTGTCGGTGATTCCGACGATTGTTCCCAGTATCCCCGAACTGGTGACGACCTTGTCACCCTTGGACAACTGGCCGAGCATGCGCTGCAGTTCCTTCTGACGTTTCCGTTGAGGACGGATCAGGAGAAACCAAACGACCACGATCATCAAGACGAACGGCAGAAAAGTCAAAAGTGGATTGGCGTTACCGCCTCCGGCACCACCGGGGGGCGTTCCCATGGCTGGCCATAAATTCAGCACACTTCCTCCTCATTCGTTGGCAGATGAGACTTCGGCATGGCGATTCAAGAAACCCGCGGCAAACTGATGATACTGATCCCTGGCGATCGCCGCCCGCGCGCGGCGCACCAAATCCAAGTAGAAAAACAAATTGTGCCTTGTCGTCAACATCATTGCGGCTATCTCCCGTGCATTGAAGAGATGCCGAATATAAGCCCTTGTGTAGGAAGAGCATACGGGACAAACGCAATCGGGGTCCAAGGGTGAGAAATCTTCGGAATAACGGGCGGCCTTGACCGGAATCGGTCCTGCCCAGGTGAAGGCCGTCCCATTGCGGCCGTTTCGAGTGGGAAGGACACAGTCGAACATGTCGACGCCCATACCGATAGCCCGAATGATGTCAGCCGGAGTCCCAACACCCATCAGATATCGCGGCTTTTCGGGCGGAAGACAACCGGTGGCTACCGCGACCATCTCGAACATAAGGTTCTTTGGCTCGCCAACCGATAGTCCCCCAATGGCATAGCCATCAAAGCCGACCGACATCAAAGCATCAGCCGACTGGCGCCTAAGCGCCGGATAGACCGACCCTTGAACGATGCCAAACAAGTGCGCTGGGCCCTCGCTGGCTGTGTCGCGATAACGCTCTTGGGAGCGTCGCGCCCAATCAAGAGTGATTCGGAGATCCTCCGCGGCCTGGTTCTCGGTGGCCGGGAATGGAGTGCATACGTCTAGGACCATGGCGATGTCGCTGCCCAAGGCGGCTTGGATGTCATAGACCCCCTCAGGTGTGAAGAAGTGCTCTGAGCCATCGAGGTGCGATCGGAAGCGAACACCTTCACCTTCGATCTTCCGCAACTCCTGAAGGCTGAAGATCTGATACCCGCCGGAATCGGTGAGGATGGCGCCGTTCCATCCGCTGAAACGACGCAGGCCTCCCGCGCGACGCACGATCTCGACCCCCGGCCTCAGGTAAAGGTGATAGGTGTTGCCCAAAACAATCGGCGCTCCCAAGGCCGCCAGGTCTCCCGGCGGGAGGGCCTTGACCGACCCAGCAGTCCCGACCGGCATGAAGATCGGGGTGGGGATGGTGTGACCATTGACGCGAAGCGTCCCGGCGCGCGCGGAACCAGAGGTGTGTTCGACATGGAAGGTCAGCATTCTACCCTGAGGACAACCGGACGCATGCAATGAAACCAATGGCTCCCCTCGTTCCAATCTACCGAGGGGTCGCAGCCAAATCAATCGCGGGTTGAGAGCGTCACAGCCATTCTGCAACAGCCGGCAACTTGTGCTTGACCGGCAGCAGATTTGTAGTACATTGAAGCCGTAGCACTCTGCCTTCGTACTGGAAGGCGAGAGGTAACCCGCAGCCACGCGGGGCAGTCAGTTCTGGAGTTTTAAGATCCACCGTCGCCGGATGCAATGCGGCGGGTGTAATTGGGAAGTTCGAAATGCCGAGGACGCGTGCCATGTCGGTAGCAGTGAGGGTGTTCACGATAGCCAGCCTTGGTCTATGTGGTCAATTGTGGGCCACAGGCTGAGCGACGCCAGTGACTCAGACCTAACTTGAGGAGAAGAAGATGAAACCAACTCGATTGATTTGCATTTTCGCTGCTGCCGGGGCACCCATCGGCACGAGGCTATCTTGCAATAAGATGATTGGAGCGGATAACATGAAATCAACTCACAAGTTCATCGTGATTGTGGTCGCAGTGATGGGGCTGATGGTCTTCCTCCCGTCACTCGGCCACGCCCAGGATCTCTGCTTTGCGGCTCCTCGCACGTTCACTGCGGCACGGGGGACTCTGGGGATCTGTTCGGCCGATCTGGACAATGATGGTGATTCCGATCTCGTGGTCACCGACTACAACGCTGACAGCATCTCGGTTCTGATAAACCACGGAGATGGGACCTTCCTCGCGCCAGCAAATTACTCCGCAGGTGATGGCCCATTAACAGTAGCAGCTGCCGACTTTGATGTGGACGGTGATCTTGACTTGGCAGTCGGCAACGATTTCAGCAACGTCGCCGTGCTCAAGAACAACGGCAACGGGACGTTTGGAGTAGCTACATCTTATCCAGCCGGTGCGGTGAATCCCTCGTTTGTTTGCGTGGCCGATCTCGATGCCGACGGAGATGTTGATCTCGCGGTAGCGAACTATGGAAGTGCCCAAATCTCCATCTTGAAGAATGACGGGAATGGTGTGTTCTCCGCTCCGGTAAACTACACTGCGGGGGTCCTCGCCAATCCGCGCTACTTGATCGCCGCGGATCTTGACGCCGACGGAGATAGCGATCTTGCCGTCGGCTTTGAGTGCTGCAGCGGTATTGGCATTCTCAAGAACAACGGAGATGGCACCTTTGGGACGGCCGCGTTCCACGCGTCGGGAGACAGACCCTGGTCCATTTCTGCTGCGGACCTGGACGGAGATGGCGATGTCGATCTCGCTGTGGCGAACGTCGGGAACATTGGTGTCGCCGGTAATCTCTCCGTACTCAAGAATAACGGAGATGGGAGCTTTGCGTCACCGGTGAACTACGAGGTAGGATTCGGCCCTGAATCTGTCTTCGCCGCCGATCTGAACGGGGACGGTAGTCCCGACCTGGCCGTTGTCGATAGTGACAGCAGCCGAGTCGTCATCCGGATGAATAACGGGGACGGGAGTTATGGAGCTCCCACATACTATGTCGCGGGGGGAGGGGGTTGGGCGATCTTTGCGTGCGACTTAGATGGAGACGGGGATCGCGATCTGGCTAAGACCAATGCCTACGGCAGCGATCAGGTTTCTATTCTCAAGAACAACGGGGCTGGGAATTTCAACGCCGCGGCCGCACTTCCCGTAGGGATCAATCCCCGCACAGTGTCCTCAGCAGATCTTGATGGCGACGGTGATCGCGATCTGGTTGTTGCGAATTTTGGAGGGAACAACATCTCAGTGCTTAAGAACGACGGCGGCGGGAATTTCGCAGCCGCGGTGGACTATCCCGCCGGGACCAATGCGGGAGCTGTGGCGCCGACCGATCTGGACGGGGATGGTGATATCGATCTGGCGGTGGCCAATTATGGGAGCGCCAACGTCTCCGTGCTGAAGAACAACGGGGATGGGACCTTTGCGGTGGCGGTGAACTACGCTGCAAATACCAACGCCGGAACCATCACGGCGGCTGACTTGGACTCGGATGGCGACATGGACTTGGCTGTGGCCAATTACGGGGCTAACACTCTCTCTGTTTTGAAGAACAATGGGGACGGCACTTTCGCAGCGGCTGTGGAGTATGCGACCGAGCTTGGCCCTCGTGATGTCCTCGCGGCTGATTTGGACGGCGACGGCACCCTCGATCTCGTGACCGCCAATCAAGGCAGCAACAATGTAACCGTGCTTAAGAACAATGGCGATGGCAGTTTCGCCGCCGCCGTGCCTTATCCCGCAGGATCAGCGCCACGCTCCGTGGCTGCATGGGACCTGGATGGCGATAACAAGATCGATCTGGCAGTCGCCAATTATTCAAGCAACGACGTGTCGGTCCTCCTGAACACGGGAGGTGCGATCTTCGCCGCGCCTGTGAGCTACCCCGCGCGACTCGGCGCCATTTCAGTCGAGGTGGCTGACCTGGATGGGGATGGCAAGAGCGACTTGGTGACAGCAAACTATGCAAGCAACGGCGTTTCTCTTCTTAAGAACCTCGGAACAGGGAGCTTCGCACCGGCCGGCAGTTATGCCGCCGGGTTTTCAACTCGATCAATCGCTGTTGTCGATCTTGACGGAGATGGTGACCTCGATCTGGCCGTTGCAAATTACAACAGTAACAATGTATCAGTCCTTCGCAATTGTGGCACTAATTCGCTACGCACAGTGTCGACCCTTGGGGATTCCGGTCCAGGTTCTCTTAGGAGTGCTATCACGTTTTCCAACACCAACCCGGGGCCTGACACGATCACTTTCTCGATCGCTGGCACGATCCAATTGCTGTCGCCGTTGCCTCCTCTGTCCGACCCGTCCGGTGGGATAGTCATCCTCGGATTTACCGCTCCGGGGGCATCCACTCCGTTCACGCCCACAATCATGCTGGACGGATCAGGATCGACTTCGGGTCCGGGAGTGCGGTTGCAGTCGGCCGACAATCGAATCGAAGGTCTCACTTTGCGGGGCTTCAACGGCCCCGGCGTGGCGGTGACCGGGATCTCCTCTGTCTCTAATGCCATCGCGGCATGCCGCTCCTATGGCAACGCTGGACCCGGGATCGACCTTGGAAATGACGGAATAACTGCCAATGACATCGGTGACCTTGATACGGGCCCGAATACCCTGCTGAATTGTCCGGTATTTGATTCCATCTTGGAAATCAGACGGGATACGTTCACTGTCTGCGGCGCTGCCGCTCCCAAGTCGCGCGTGGAGCTGTACCTGGCATCCGAATCTTGGAACCCGTCGTTCCCGCCGGAGGGAACCAACCATGGCCCGGCGTATCGTCTTCTTGGATGGACCCTCGCGTCTGACAGTGGCCTGTTCGCCTTCGATTCCATCGCGAAGCCCCAGTGGTCCTATGTCACGGCAACGGCAACGGACACACTGGGGAATACATCCGAGTTCGCTCAGAACAAGCCGCTCACCCCCGACCCAGTACGGATCACGGCGTACAGCGAGGCCGTGCCACCATTAGCGGGCACTCTCTCCCTGCCCCTGACATCGCCGAGCATCCAGGTCGTGGTGTTCAGCCCGCCAAACTCGCTGGGGAGGATCGACACCATCGGGCCACCGCCAACCTGGCCCAACACCTTCGGATCGCGGGCCTCGTACGATTCGCTGACCGACTACAACAGCGGCGGTCGTCCAGACACGCGTGTGAAGATCATTTCGCCTGACACGGGTCAGTATCAGATCGTGTATGTTCTGATTGGCGATCCCGGGAGCTACCTCACGGGGATCGGAATCGACGGCCACGCGGAGGTCAAGAAACAAATCGCGTTCGCGGCAACAGGGCAGGTTGACAGTTCGACCTATCGCCTGGCTCCACCCTCTCGAGGTGAGTTGACCGCGGACGGGGTAATCGACGTGTTTGACGTGATCAACTTGATCGACATCGCCTTTGGAGGCGCCCCGATGCCCGACCCGCCGGAGTTAGCCGACGTGAATTGCGACGTAGTCCCCGACGTATTCGACGTGATCTACCTGATCGACTACGCCTTCAGCGGCGGACCAGCGCCGTGCCAGTAGACCGTCGCCGAAGGAGGTGTGTCTTCGCACTACCGCCGGCGGTTTTTGCGCTGGAACACAAGCACGAGATACCAGCCGATGACGATGAGAAGCGGGACCTCGGTGCGATGCAGAGAGGCGTTCTCGGCGAGTTCGATTTCTCCTGCCGACTTGAGGAAAACTCGGATCAGCTTCAATCGGACAACAGGGAAGTCGCTGGCGCTGGCGAATGCCCATTCCGGGCGCCAGAACTTCGTGCGGCGCCACCGGTAGATCCCTCCGCCGGGACACTCGAGGACCCCGCCACGAAACCAGCGGAATGTAAACGTCGCATCGTCTCCCGAATCCCCTTCCCGGTGCACGATCAAACGGCGCCAGAGAAATCCAGAGCGCCTGATCAGCCACTTCCCATCCGCTGTCTGGATCGAGACCAGTGATCCGAGGACGCTCTCCCACCGAAGGGTCGCAACGAGTTCACTACCGGCCAGCAACTGGTACTCGCGCCAGAAGGGCTTGGGCTGGATCCAGTTCAGCGCCTGCGTTCCGATGTCGCTCAGCTTCTTCATGGCAGGAAATCAACCTCAGGAGTGGGCGGGAGGCAAGGCTCTTGTCAGACATGAACCGAACTTGGAGCCTCCAGCGGAATGAGGTGCGACCAAGCCGGAAAGGATTGGTGCTTCCAAGCACGCACCCACCGGTTGGCAGTCGAATCGAGTGGGGGTGTGCGATCACGCCACCCGGCAGATGAAACACTTCAGATAGTTGGTCTCGGGACAGGATGCGGTGACAGGGTGGTCGGAGGCCTGACCGCGCTGTTCGAGGATTTGGATGGAGCGCCCCGAGTGTTCCGCGACAAGACCAAGGATACCGGCGAAGTCTTCGCGTGAAACCTGACCGGAACAACTGCAGGTTACGAGGATTCCATCATGATCGAGCACTTTGAGCGCCATCTCGTTCAGCCGCTGGTACCCGCCGAGCGCCTGTTCGAGCGAACGACGCGATCGTGCAAAGCGCGGCGGATCGAGCACGATGATGCCAAACCGCTCGTTCGCCGCTGCGAGTCGCTCGAGGAAAGCGAATGCCTCAGCAGCTTCAAATCGGATATTGGCGATTTCGTTTTGGGCGGCATTCCGGCGCGCGAGATCGATTGCCGCGGCGGAGACATCGACGCCGATGACCTCCGTCGCACCTCCCCGCGCCAGATTCAGAGCGAAGCCCCCGGTGTAGCAGCATAGATCGAGTGCGCGGCGGCCTGCGGCAAGGGCACGCACCGCCCGGCGGTTGTCGCGTTGGTCGAGGTAAAACCCCGTCTTTTGACCCGTTCGGAGCTCGGCCTCGAAGACAAGATCATTCTCGACGATCTCGACCGGACGGTCAGGGACTTCTCCCCAGAGGGGTCCATCGCGGAGTGTCAACCCTTCCGCTTCGCCGACACCCCTCTCCGTACGCAGGTAGACACCGCGAGGGCGCAGCAACTCGACCAGATGCTCGATAATAATCTCTTGGCGCTGGGCGAGGGCGAGGCTTGTGAACTGAACGATGAGCCATTCGCCGTAGCGGTCCACCACCAGTCCCGACAGCCCATCCGATTCGCTGAAGACGAGCCGGCATGCCCCAGCGGAATCGTTCAGGCCAAGGATGTCACGGCGCAGATTGAGCGCGTCGTCGAGTCGTGATCTCCAGAATCCCGGCTCCAGACGCCGATCGAGTTCCCACGAGTACAGGCGGACGCGAATCTGGCTGTGCGAGTTGAATAACCCCCAGGCAATGAATTGTCCGTCATGCGCGTGCACGGCGACCTCATCGCCGTTCACAGGAGTGCCTTCAATCCGATCGATCGCACCCGCGAACAACCAAGGGTGCCGCCCATAGAGGGGCCGCGCACGGCGGGGTTTCAGGAGGATACGGGGAGACATAGTGAAGGAGTGATTGGAGGGTTCGGGAGGGCGAGGCTCCTTCCGAGCTTTTACTTCCACGTCGCGAAAGGCTCGGCAGGAGCCTCGCCTTCCCGTCCCGACAGGTATCTTCCTGATTTAGAGCTCCGGGACCTCAGCCCGCGATTGTCGCCAGATCGGCGAGTACCAGCTTCCGATCATCCTCTTCCTTGATCTCCGTGGCCGCTTCATGTGACAACGCCAGATACCGCTCGCAGTCGTCTTGATGACCCGCCACAGCGGCCGCGCGCGCCGTCGCCTCGTACGCATACGCCAGGTCGAAATCGCCGATGCTATTCTCCTGGCAGATGGCGAGACACCGCTGCCCGTGATACATCGCCGGCTCCGGGGAACTCAGATCCGAGTAGACGCGGGAGATCTGCCATTCTCCCCGCGCCAGATTGACCGCGGTCCCGACTTTACCCCAGTGGAAACGCGAGGCATGGGCGGCATGGACCATTTCGTCGTCTTCTTCCGTGGTGCGATCCGATTTCTCCAGCAGACTCCAGACATAGTTGAAACAGTCCACCGCGAACTTCTTGTGACATTCGAGTTCCGTGTATCTCGTCTCTTCGGGCATCATTCCCTCCAAAAGGGCATACAGAACGTGTCGTTACTCTTCCAACCCAGCAGCGTCTCCGAGGATACGCCGCCCTCGGCGAACCTCCCTTCCGCGCCATGCGGAACGACTATGTCTGCCTCAGGAATTCCAGAACCAGGCGTGCACCAAATCCTGTGGCGCCTTTCGGGCAATATGGCCGGCCTTTGGCTGCCAGATCCACGCCGGCAATGTCAACGTGCACCCACGGATAATCACCTGTGAACTTTCGCAGTAGCCGCGCGGCGACGCTTGCGCCGCCCTCCCGTCCCCCGGAGTTCTTCATGTCGGCGATGTCGGATGAGATCTTCTCGTCGTAATCGTCGAAGAGGGGCATCCGCCAGACACGTTCGCCGGAAACGGCCGCGGCCTTCTCAAGCCGCCGGGCCAGGTCATCCTTCTCGGTAAAAATCCCGCAGCAAGCATCGCCGAGGGCGACACCGATCGCACCGGTCAGGGTTGCGACATCGACAATGGCCTTCGGCTGGAAACGTTGTGCATAGGTGAGGGCATCTGCGAGGATCAACCGTCCTTCGGCATCGGTCGAGATAATCTCGATTGTCTGTCCCGAGAGAGTACGGACAACGTCTCCCGGCCGGTAGGCGGTGCCGGAGGGCATGTTCTCCACCAGGGGCGCCAGCGCCACCAGATTGAGCGGCAACTTCAGCTTGGCGGCGGCGCAGATGCTGGACATCACAACGGCGGAACCCATCATGTCGCCCCGCATCTCCCACATGTCGGCCGACGGCTTGATGGAAATCCCCCCCGAATCGAAGGTCACACCTTTGCCTACCAAGACTGCATCGATGACTTTGGCCTGACGCTTGCGGCCGATGTAGGTGGCAATCAAGAATCGCGGCTCATTGGCGGAACCGCCGCCGACCGCCAGGACGGCACCCATACCGGCGCGCGCGATCTCGCGCGGTCCCAGGACCTGCAGTTTGACCTTTGCCTCATCGCACCACTGCGCCGCGATCAGGGCGTACTTGTGCGGGTTCAGATCGTTCGCGGGCGTGTTCACCAGATCGCGCACACGGCAGGTGGCCTCAGCCAGGGCCGCGCCGGAGGCGATTCCGGCAACCGCTTTCCGCCGTTTGGCCGCGTCCGGCTCCCAGAGTGTCAAGGCCTCGACGGGCGTCGGCAGCTTGGAACGATCCGTGCGGTACTCGGCGAACTGGTAATTCCCCAGCATCGAACCCACTGTGGCAGCCTCGGCGTTCTCCATCCCGTCCCGTCCACCCAACAGCGGCGCGGCCAGGCACGTTATCTTTGCCTTGGCAGCGCACTGTACGACTGACCCGTAGACCCGACGGGCGGTCTCGGTGGAGATCACCCGATCGGAACCCGTTCCCACGAGAATCGCACTCCCAGTGACGGCGCGCACGATAACTGTCTCACCCACCTTCCCCTCGAATCCGGCAGAACCGAACACGGCCACGACCGAGCCGCGAAGGTCCGCGGGGAGAGTACCGACCCAGGGGGGCAGTTTGGCGGGTTTTTTCCCCACCGGTACCGCCACCGGCATTTCAACGCAGAGGGCGTCGGGGGTCTGGTTGCTGCACGTTATTCCGAGGCGCATTGCGTTATCTCCTGAATGAAACCCATTGGATCACCCATGATTAAGAATCAAATGTCATGTCCGAACATATCTTCGCGATAGCCGGGTGGAACCGGAATTTTCCGGACAAGAGCCTGCCAGCTTCCAAGTCCATATGTCACATGATGCACAAAAAACAGCGCCGGGAGAACTGGAATCGTCCAGACCGGGGCAGTTCTTGCAGCCGCACAGGCGAAGCCGATTGCCAGCAGGAGGTAGGTCGCGCCCAACCCTGTCAGTATGTGCAGGGCGAGCGGGAACCAGATAGACCCGACTGAAAGGGCTACCCCCAAGCCAACCGCTGCCATAGGCGCCATGTGCCACCATGCCAACCCTGGATCGCCCAAGCGCAAACCCCAAATGTTCCAGCTTCCGTTGCCCCAGGCACGTCGCCAGATTCCGCTCGTCCGGGCGGGAGCCAGATAGGTTGCGGTCGCATCGACGCGGCGGAATCGCGTACCCGAGCGACGAAGTCTCGCGACGACCTCGCTGTCTTGGTTCCGCTCCAACCGTTCATCGAGCCCCCCAACCGAGAGCAGAAGGGACCGGCCAAACAGGGCGTACGTCACTGTTTCGGTCCAGCCAACCTCTCTCCCGAATCGGAGAGAGGCCATTCCCGTCCCGAACCGAGATCCCAGAACAAGGGCATTCAGCGTACTCACAGCACCCTGCCCCACCACGTCCAGCCGCCCTCCGACTACCGTTGCGGGATACTCCTCGAATGCTTCAACCACCGCACCAAGATAGTCCGGTGACAGAAGACAATGCCCGGAAATCCACAGAATCGCCTCGGCATCGGTCGAGCGCAGCGCCAGATTTACGGCGGCTGCCGTCGTACGCTTCGGGTTCACCAGGCTCCGAACCCTCAGGTCCGGGTGAGCGAGTGAACCGACAATCGATTGCCAGCCGTCAGAAGAACCACCGTCCACGATGAGAATCTCGATCAGGTCGTGCGGATAGTCCTGCTTCATCAGGGCGCCCAGCGTCTGCCCTAGAGTGCGTGCCTCGTTGAGGATCGGGATGACCACCGCCACCCTGGTCTTCGGGGTGTAAGACTGGCTCGCGGGGTCTGCCAAGGCATCAGTTCCTGTCTGGGTTCCTTGACGCTGTGCTGCAAATGCCGTCGACACTTGGGTGTTGCGAGAGGGGTGACTCAAGGTCGTTGTCGGCCAAGGATCGGGGGGGCGCTGCGGCAACTCGTGAGCACAATCCCTGAAATCTCGACTACCCCCGCCAGGAATTGAACCTGGATTCCCAGCTCCGGAGGCTGGTGTGTTATCCTTTGCACCACGGGGGCTTAGCTCACCGTCCCCTTTCGGGCGCGGTGCACCGGCATATACGACTTCTGGCGGTGCCGGTTCAACCCATTTTTTCAAGGTGCGCCCAACAGGCGGGACGGGCGAGGATTCCGAGTGGAACCCAAGGGGCCGAAAGCCCCTTGCCTGAACGGGGAGAATCATTCTTGAGGAAGCGCCGCCGCCCCGATGAAACCGGCGTCGTTGCCGAGCGAGGCCTTCCCAACCGGAATCGACTTGCCGGAAGCGGAAAACGCGTGGCGATGGATATTGTCACGGATGGCGGTGAGCCAGAGACCCTGAGAATCGGCGTCCGCGACTCCACCGCCAATGATAATCGCTTCGGGATCGAACAGATTGATCGCGGCAAGGACACCAATTGCGAATTGGAGAGCCACCTCGTCTAAGATGCTCCGCGCCGTTCGGTCTCCCGCGTGCGCGGCGTCGAACAACCCGGCGATGGAGACTGATCCACTCAGCCCGTCACGCAACTTGCTCAATTCACTGGATGGTTCGCGGTTAGCTGCTTCGCTGGCCCGGCGCATCAGAGCGATCGCGGAAGTATAGTTCTCAAGGCAGCCCCGGCTGCCACAGGGGCAAGAGGCCCCCTGCCAGTCGATTGAAACATGTCCGAGCTCCGCTCCCGATCCAGAAGTTCCGCTGAAGATTCTGCCATCGACGATGAATCCGCTGCCAATTCCCGAGCCAACTGTCAGGCAGATGAGGTTGTCGATTCCTCGTCCGGCGCCAAAGCGATGCTCCGCCCACGCGGCGCAGTTGGCATCGTTATCGATGACCGTCGGCAGCCCGAGGGCGCTATGGACCAGCCCAGCGAGATCGATGCCGATGATCGCCGTCAGGTTGGGCGTGGGCGGCTGGACCCGGCGAGTGTGCGGGTTGATGGTACCGGGAGAGCCGATGCCGACGGTTTCGGGTGCGTGTCCAGCGTTCGAACACCATTCGACCATGCGGTGCGCACACGCGACAATGCCATCCAAGACCGCCTTCTGACCATCGGTGCCTCGTGTGGGAGCGCGGTCGGCGAACAGAATGCGCCCTTCGTTGTCAATGACTCCGTACTTGATGGAAGTCGCGCCGATGTCGATGCCCAGATGAACGGTCATGAGATATCCAATCCAGTGGCAGCGCCGCGCGATTGAACTCTGTGCGGCGCGCAATGACAATCAACGCCGTACCGCTCGCTCTGTCCACACCTGTATGTCAGACATGCGGAAGCGGCTGCTTGCCCAGAAGATGGGTCAGCCACCGATTGGCGACATGCTCCAGCGCCGAATTGGTCTTGAGACGCTCGTCCAGGTTCATGAAATCGACCTGGGGCAAGATCAAGGCGCTGTTCCGGCAGGAATCGGGCCACCGCCCCCCAACTGACCAGTTGCCTCATCCGAGGGAACATGTTATACTTGTTTTGGTCGCGCGCCCTACCGCGATTGACGGTTACTGACGTTCTGATCTCGTACACCTTGTCCGTGCAGGAGGCAGAAAATGCGATTTCGATTGGTTGTGAGTTGTGTTGCCGTCTTCGCGGCGGTGACGTTGACGACGGTCCCGGTGGCTTTAGCCCCACAGAACAATGGTCAGGCCAACGCTTCAACGGACAACGCTCTCGTGGTTCAGCAGATGGCGGCAATGCCGCTGGCCTTCACCGAGAATCGCGGGCAATGGGATGAACGGGTGCGCTTCCGGGCCAGCGCCGGGGGCACAACCCTCTGGTTCGGTCGCGACGGCATCACGTACCAGTTCACCCACCGGGTGCCGCGGTTGAAGACGGCTGACACCGAACCGCTGGCGGTGGGAATCGCACCGCGTGCGCCATTTGATCGGGCCGAGCGATTTATGCCGAACGAAACCGAGGCACAAGTGCCGAGCGAAGCCGCGGCGGACAGTATTGAGACCGTGGTGATTCATGCGGCCTTTGCGGGCAGCAACCCTGAAGTCGAACTGGCCGGGGAGAATCGGCTGGAGTACCGCTGCAATTACTTCTTGGGAAATGATCCGGCGAAATGGCAGACGGATGTACCCAACTACACGGCTGTGGTCTACCGGGATGTCTATCCCGGGGTGGATGTGCGGTATGAGGGGAAGGGCGGGGCCTTGACCTGCTCGTACACAGCGGCCTCGGAGTCCGATCTCGCACAGGTCAAGTTCCAGTATGAGGGGTTCGACTCCGCTCACCCTGAAGGGAATGCCGCCGTCACGGAGACCGGGCTTGGTCAGTTTCGGGTGGAGGCGCCGTGGGGGGCGGTGTTGGAGCCCCTGTCATCCGGGCAGGCGGATGGGCTTGCCGGGAGTGCGGCACATGTCGCGGCTTCTACTCTGGAGGCAAACGGGGTAACTTCTGTGACTCTGGTGTACAGCACCTACCTCGGGGGGAGTAACAGTGACGATGGCAGCGACATCGCGGTGGACGAGGTCGGGAGCGCATATGTAACGGGGTACACCAAATCTGCCGACTTTCCCACGCAGAACCCGTATGACGGCACTTTCAACGGAGTGTACGACGTCTTTGTGACCAAGCTGTCGCCGACGGGGAATGCCTTGGTGTACAGCACCTTCCTCGGGGGGAGTTCCGATGACTTAGGCTTCGGCATCGCGGTGGACCAGGCCGGGAGCGCGTATGTGACGGGGTACACGAACTCGACCGACTTTCCCACGCAGAACCCGTATGACGGCAGTTACAACGGGGACTGGGACGTCTTTGTGACCAAGTTGTCGTCGGCGGGGAATGCCTTGGTGTACAGCACCTACCTCGGGGGGTGGGCCCAGGACTTTGGCTACGGCATCGCCGTGGACTCGGCCGGGAGCGCGTATGTGACGGGGGTCACAACCTCGACCTTCTTTCCCACGCAGAATCCGTATGACGGCAGTTACCACGGGAGCAACGACGTCTTTGTGACCAAGTTGTCTCCGGCGGGGAATGCCTTGGTGTACAGCACCTTCCTCGGGAGGAGTGGCGATGACTGGGGTAATAACATCGCGGTGGACCAGGCCGGGAGCGCGTATGTGACGGGGATGACGAAGTCCTCCGACTTTCCCACGCAGAACCCGTATGACGGCAGTTGGAACGGGTACCGGGACGTCTTTGTGACCAAGTTGTCGCCGACGGGGAATGCGCTGGTGTACAGCAGCTTCCTCGGGGGGAGTTCCGATGACTTTGGCGGCGGCATCGCGGTGGACCAGGCTGGAAGCGCGTATGTGACGGGGATGACGAAGTCCTCCGACTTTCCCACGCAGAACCCGTATGACGGCAGTCTCGGCGGGAGCTACGACGTCTTTGTGACCAAGTTGTCGCCGGCGGGGAATGCCTTGGTGTACAGCACCTTTCTCGGGGGGAGTTCCGATGACTTTAGCGGCGGCATCGCGGTGGACCAGGCTGGAAGCGCGTATGTGACGGGGTACACATACTCAACCGACTTTCCCACGCAGAACCCGTATGACGGCACTTTCAACGGGGGGATCTACGACGCTTTTGTCACCAAGTTGTCGCCGACGGGGAATGCCTTGGCGTACAGCACCTACCTCGGGGGGAGTGGCTATGACCGGGGCTACGGCATCGCGGTGGATACCGCCGGGAGCGCGTATGTGACGGGGCGGACGTACTCCACCGATTTTCCCACGCAGAACGCGTATGACGGCAACTTCAACGGGGGGGACTATGACGTCTTTGTGACGAAACTGTCCCAAGCTCCCTCCGCACATCTCGTTGAAACACAGGGAGACTCCGGGCCGGGCTCGTTGCGCGAGGCACTGGTCATTTCCAACGCCTCTCCTGGAGTGGACACGATTCGCTTCGCTGTCGCCAGCTCGATTTCCCTGCTTTCTCCACTTCCCGCTCTGACTGATTCGAGTGGAATTGTTCTTCTTGGCTTCACCGCCCCGGGCGCGTCCGCCCCATTCTCACCCACTGTCATCGTCGACGGATCAGGATCGACACCGGGTCCAGGACTGGAACTGCAATCATCCAACAATCGGATCGAGGGACTGACATTCCGTCACTTCGCCGGACCCGGTGTAGCGGTCACCGGAGCTTCCTCCATTGCGAACACAATCACTGGCTGCCAGTTCTACGGCAACACCGGTCCGGGAATCGATCTGGGCAATGATGGCATCACACCCAACGACCCCGGCGACGTCGACACTGGACCCAGCGCACTGCTCAACTACCCGGTGTTTGACTCGGTGCTCGAGACCGGGGTGGACACCTTCACGGTCTTTGGCACGACGGCGCCGAATTCGCTGGTGGAGCTGTTCCTGGCCGCCGAGGCGGGGAATCCCGCACATCAACCAGAGACCACGGATCATGGACCCGCCTACCTGCTCATTGGTCAGTGTCAGGTCTTCGCGGACGGGATCTTTTCTTTCCGAGGCCTCGCCTCCATCCGATGGCCTGAGTGGTCTGCGATGACGGCCACGGTTACAGACGCCCAAGGAAATACGTCCGAGCTTTCGGAGAATAAACCTCTGACCCCGGACCCGCTGCGGATCACGGCGTACAGTGAGCCGGTTCCTCCTCTGCGGGGTGTCATGTCCTTACCGCTTGGCTCTCCCGCGTTGCAGGTCACAGTGTACAGTCCACCAGATTCCGTGGGACACGTCGACTCGATCGGATCGTCGTTCAACACCTTTGGGTCGCGGGCGACCTACGATTCGCTGACCGATCACAACAGCGGCGGACTCCCCGACACGCGTGTGAAGATCGCCTCACCCGACACGGGAGAGTACCAGATCAAGTACGTCTTGATCGGCGACCCGGGAAGCTATCTGACCGGTATCGGAATCGACGGACATGCGGAGGTCAAGAAGCAAGTCGCCTTCGCGGCAATGGGGCAGGTGATCGACACGACGTACCACTTGGCCCCACCAACACGGGGCGACCTGAACGGTGATGGCGTGATTGACGTATTCGACGTGATCGCGTCGATCGACATCATCTTCAGTGGGGCGCCCCCGCCAAGCCCGCCGGAGTTGGCGGACGTGAATTGCGACGGAGTGCCCGACGTGTTCGACGTGATCTATCTGATCGACTACGCGTTTTCCGGAGGTCCCGCGCCATGTCAGTAGGGACCAATGGTGGGTCATTGGTCTTCGACGTGATCTACCTGATTGCGACGGCGTTCAGCGGTGGGGCGAACCCGGTGAATCCGTGCGAACCGTAGCGATGTTATCATGTGAGTAGCATGACAGGGGCGTCGCGAGGCGCCCCTGTTTGTTCTCTGGGGTCACCGAATCCCGGATGATTCGGTGGTGCAGCCATCGAGGAGAACTCGAGCGCCGGGTGCCAGTGACGACGGGTGGTTCAATCGACTGGATCACACGCGTAGGGACTGATCGAGTGACAATGTCTGTGTGACCGCGTGGCCCCCCCGGCGGCCTTCTGGTTCGAGACCCACCTCAGCGCTCCCAGCCTGACCAGGCGCCGTCTCACTCCCACACGCAGCGGGACGACAAACGCCTTGACTTGTATGTGGTTATGGGTCATTGTAAGACGACGGTGCACCGTGGCGGAATCGCACCTGAATTGGCGCCACGAGTCGGCGCCGCGAGAATATCTTGTTCCCAACCGCGAGTCTATTGCCCCGACTGTCAGTCGATCCGCCAGGAGACTCTTTCTGCCTCGAACGATCCACCTGCGTCTGGCACAACTGATGAGCAAGCGAGTGAGCCCGGAGTTTTCTGCATGAATCAACGTCCGTGGAAGGTTGCCCTCCTGCTGTACGGTTCCGGGACTTGCGCCTTGATCTACCAGGTGGCGTGGCTGCGAGAATTCCGGCTCGTATTCGGCGCATCCACCGCCGCCTCGGCAGCGGTGCTGGCCATTTTCATGGGCGGACTGGGCGTCGGTGGCCTGCTTCTCGGCCGGCGGGCCGACCGTCACCCAAAGCCTCTCCGTTTCTATGGGCAGTTAGAATTGCTGATTGCCTTGTCGGCCGCAATCACACCGGGATTGATCTGGCTGATACGGCATTTATATGTCGCACTGGGCGGGTCGGTGAGCTTGGGATTATTCGGGGCGACCGTCGTCCGTTTAATCCTGTCGGCGCTCGTCTTGAGCATTCCCACAATTCTCATGGGAGGGACCCTTCCAGCGGCCGTGAAGTCAATCGAAACGGAGGATGATGTCGCCCGCAGGCGTCTGGCCATCTTGTACGGCGCCAACACGCTGGGCGCGGTCACAGGGGCGCTGCTGTCGACTTTCCTGATGCTTGAAGTACTGGGGGCGCACAAGACATTGTGGCTGGCCTGCTTGGTCAACTCAATCGTCGGCGTGCTCGCCTGGCAATTGGCAGGTGCCGCGGCGCCAGGGTCCACCAAACCCTTGAAACCCGCCGACTCGCCAAGACGCGAGGCGGTGACCCGCGTCGCCGCACCCGCGACGGCCCGCGATGAACCCCATGCTCTGACGTGGCCGCGTTTTGTGCTGCTATCTGCCGGTATCGCAGGATTCGCGTTCTTTCTCATGGAACTGGTCTGGTACCGAATGCTCTCACCATTGCTGGGCGGGACGACCTACACTTTTGGACTGATCCTCGCAGTGGCCCTTCTGGGGATCGGGCTGGGCGGGGGCGCCTATGGCGTGTTCGGCCGAAGACGTCTGGCCACCGTCAGCGGGCTGGCAATAACCTGTGCTCTGGAAGCCTTCTTCATCGCGGTCCCGTTCGCGTTGGGTGACCAGCTCGCGTTGCTGGCGGCCCTGCTGCGATCGCTGGGGACATTGGGGTTCACTGGGCATCTGATAGGATGGAGCATCGTCACATCCATTGTCGTGCTACCAGTCGCGATCGTTGCGGGCGTTCAGTTCCCACTGCTGATCGCGCTTTTGGGCCACGGTTCACATGACGTGGGCCAGCATACAGGGGCAGCCTATGCTTGGAACACGGGAGGCGCGATCTTCGGATCCCTCGCGGGTGGCTTCGGTCTCCTGCCGCTTCTGAGCGCCCCAGGCACATGGCGTGCGGTCGTGATCCTGCTCGTCGCGCTGTCAGCCGCCGCCGCCATGCGGTCACGCTACACTGAGCAACGGCTCCTGTCTCTTGTCCCCTCCATGCTGGCATCTCTCGTCGCGTTGGGTCTGTTGTTTACGACAGGCCCGACCGCGGCTTGGCGGCACAGCGCCATCGGCGCCGGGAGGGCAAAGATCGGGACCACGCGCAACGAAGCACGTGACTGGATGCAGACCCGTCGACGGGTGGTTCAATGGGAGACGGAGGGCGTCGAAAGCAGCATAGGTCTCACGGACGCCAACGGCCTATCGCTGCTCAACAACGGGAAATCGGACGGCAATGTGAAGTTGGATGCATCCACATTTGTGATGGTGGGGATTACCGGCGCAATTCTCCACCCGCAACCGAGGAACGGCCTTGTGATCGGACTGGGCACCGGGACCACGGTCGGCTGGCTGGCGGCCATCCCCTCCATGGACAGAGTGGATGTGGTGGAGCTCGAGTCCGCGACCATCGAAGTCGCTCGCCGCTGCTCAAAGGCGAATCTCAGCGTCTTGGACAATTCCAAGGTCCACCTTGCCATCGGCGACGCGCGCGAGGTCCTTCTCGCATCATCTCAAGAATATGATCTGATTATCTCCCAGCCGTCCAACCCGTATCGCGCGGGGGTTGCGAACCTGTTTACCAGGGACTACTACGAGGCCATCCAGGCCCGGCTGAAGGATGGCGGAAATCTCCTGCAATGGGTGCAGGCGTATGATATTGATGTCCGCACCCTGGCATCGATCTACGCCACGCTCCGTTCTGTTTTCCCCGTTGTGGAGACGTGGCAAACCGTTCCGGACGACCTGCTGCTTATCTGTTCGATGAATCCGATCTCCTACGATGTTCCGTCTCTCCGGAAGCGCATCCAGGAGGAACCGTACAAGTCAGCGCTGCTGTCAACCTGGCGCACGACCGACCTCGAAGGATTTCTCGCGCACTTCGTGGCACGTACCGCGCTGGCGGAATCACTAGCCAGGAGAGTGGGGGTACGTATCAATACCGATGACCGCAACCCGTTGGAGTATGCCTTCGCCCGCACCGTCGGTCAGGACTATGTGTGGACGCTTGACGAACTGAGGAAGGTCGCACAGACAGGCAACGCGGATCGTCCGGATGCGACCGGGGGCGCTGTCGACTGGGACCGGCTCCGGGACCGGCAGATCACGATGTGCACCGCCGATGAGTACGCTCCACTGATCGATGACCGTCTGACACCCGATCAGCGACAGCGCGCCGAGGTCCAGTTGAGTTTCCTAAAGGGCAACATGGCAGGCGTGCTGGAGGCATGGAAATCGCAGACGCAGGAACCCGCCAGCCCGATGGAGTTGATCGCGGTATCCTATGCGCTGGCCGATCAGGGAAACGAGGCGGCCCGCACATACGCCGATCAACTCGGCCAGATCATGCCGGTTGAGGCAGCGATCGTGCGGGCCCATTTATGCATGAAGCAGGGGAAACTTGAGGACGCGGCCAAGGCACTGACCGGTGTATTTGAGCGGTTGCGGTCCGATCCATGGCCGTTGACAATCCTGGTCAACCGCTCGTTGAAGGATGCGTCTGCACTGGCCGCCCAGGACAAAACGCTTGCTCCCAGATTGTTGCAGGCGATCAGAGAACCGTTCGCGGTGTACATTCTCAACGACGAACGCATCTTCAGTATGGTGTCCATCGCTGCCAGGATCGGCCTGAGTGCGTCGGTGGCAGCCATCCAAGCCTACGAACCGAATGTCCCATGGTCGCGAGAATTCCTTATCCGACGATTGGAGTGGTATCAGGCCGCCAATGATCCCAAAGCGGCTATCGCGCGGCGTGACCTAGAAGAGTTTCTTCAGTACGAGCCGACGAAACTGCTCGACGCGGGTGCATCGGTGAGCAAGTAATTGCCAGTTCCGAAACGCTGTCCTGCATTGCACACGCCGTGGGCCAAGTGCTGCCCTACTTGTCCGACAGAGCACGATTCCCGCACGCAGCGGGACGACAAACGCCTTGACTTGTATGTGGTTATGGGTCATTGTAAGACGACGGTGCACCGTAGCGGAATCGCACATGAATTGGCGCCACCAGCCGGTGCCGCGAGAACATCTTGTTCCCAACCGCGAGTCTATTGCCCCGACTGTCAGTCGATCCGCCAGGAAGCTCTTTCTGCCTCGAACGATCCACCTGCGTCTGGCACAACTGATGAGCAAGCGAGTGAGCCCGGAGTTTTCTGCATGAATCAACGTCCGTGGAAGGTTGCCCTCCTGCTGTACGGGTCGGGGACTTGCGCCTTGATCTACCAGGTGGCGTGGCTGCGTGAGTTTCGGCTCGTATTCGGCGCATCCACCGCCGCCTCGGCAGCGGTGCTGGCCATCTTCATGGGCGGACTGGGTGTCGGCGGCCTGCTTCTGGGCCGCAGAGCAGACCGTCATCCTGTCCCTCTCGGCTTCTACGCACAACTGGAGCTGCTGATCGCGGTGTCGGCGGCACTGACACCTGTGCTGATCTGGTTGTCGCGCCACCTGTATATCTCGCTTGGCGGATCGGTCAGCCTGGGCATGATTGGGGCAACGGCACTCCGGCTGATTCTCTCGGCGCTGGTCTTGGTTGTTCCCACGGTCCTCATGGGAGGCACGCTCCCTGCAGCGGCACGGTCGATTGAGACAGACGACGATCTCGGACGCAGGCGTCTGGCGACTCTCTACGGCGCCAACACGCTGGGCGCTGTCACCGGGGCTTTGCTGTCCACTTTTGTCCTGCTCGAGGTCTTGGGAACCCACAGGACACTGTGGGCGGCCTGCCTGATCAACGTGGTCATTGGTGCGGTGGCCTGGTGGCTGGCTCATGGCAAAGAGGCTTTCAAGGTCTCTTCCTCTACGTCTCAAGGCAGGTCGCAGCGCCAGACTCCGAAGCCAGCACAAGCGCCGCCGGCCCGGTCAGAAGCGTCCAAGCGGCCGCAGATACCACCGCGTTTCGTTTTGATTCTTGCCGGTGTCGCAGGGTTTGCGTTCTTCCTGATGGAACTGGTCTGGTACCGCATGCTGGCTCCGCTATTGGGCGGGACAACATACACATTTGGATTGATCCTTGCGGTGGCCCTTCTGGGCATCGGGCTTGGCGGAGTTGCTTACGCAGTCCTTGGCCGAAACCGTGTGGCCACGGTCAGTGGTCTCGCGGCCACATGCGCAATTGAAGGTCTCTTTGTCGCGCTCCCATTTGCCTTGGGAGACCGGCTCGCCGTCCTGGCGGTTCTGTTGCGCTCTCTGGGATCGGCAGGGTTCTCAGGCAATGTACTGGGATGGAGCCTCGTTGCATTTATCGTCGTATTCCCGGTCGCATTCGTTGCGGGTATCCAGTTTCCCCTGCTGATCGCATTGCTCGGCCAGGGGGCACGCGACGTGGGGCGGCACACCGGGGCCGCGTATGCCTGGAACACAGCCGGCGCGATTCTGGGCTCGCTGGCAGGCGGGTTTGGCCTGCTGCCCTTGTTGGGAGCCCTGGGCACGTGGCGGGCGGTCGCCATCCTCCTGGCGCTATTCTCAGCGGTCGCGGCGGTGGTTTCGATCCGCGCCGAAAAAAGACCGATGGCACTCACACCTTCTGCGGCGGCTGTGGTGATTGCGGTCGCACTGCTCTTCTCGACTGGCCCTACGGCCGCATGGCGGTACAGCGCCATCGGCGCCGGTCGCGCCAAGATCGGCGCCACACCCAACGAGATCCGCGACTGGATGCACGCCCGTCGCCGCCTGGTCCAATGGACCGCAGAGGGTGTGGAGAGCAGTATCTGCCTGACCAATGCGAATGGTATCTCACTCCTCAACAACGGAAAATCCGACGGGAATGTGAAATTGGACGCGTCGACTGTCGTGATGCTGGGCATCACAGGCGGCATCCTGCACCCCAATCCGAAGAGCGCCCTGGTCATCGGGTTGGGCACTGGCACGACGGCCGGCTGGCTGGCGGCCATCCCATCGATTGAGACGGTGGACGTTGTCGAATTGGAGCCGGCGGTTCGCGAGGTGGCGCGGCGCTGTGGCCCGGCAAACCATACCGTCCTCGACAATCCCAAGGTCCATCTCATCATCGGAGACGCCCGCGAAGTGCTTCTCGCGTCATCGCGGCGCTACGATCTCATCGTTTCACAGCCGTCGAATCCGTTCCGCGCAGGTCTCTCAAGCCTGTTCAGCCAGGAGTTTTACGACGCGGTCAAAGCAAGACTCAATGAAGGCGGAATCCTTCTCCAGTGGGTTCAGGCCTACGAGATCGACGTGTACACGCTGCGCTCGGTGTACGCCACGCTGACATCGGTCTTCCGCAACGCAGAAACCTGGCAGACCACACCGGACGATATGCTGCTTGTTTGTTCCCAATCCCCGATTCGCTATGACATCCCGGCGCTGCGCCGGCGAATCCAGGAGGAGCCATTCAAGTCCGCCCTGCTGTTCACCTGGCGCGCGATTGACCTGGAGGGGGTCCTGGCGCGGTTTGTGGCGAAGGGGTCGCTCGCCGAGTATTTCTCCAAGGCAAGCGGAGGACAGATCAACACGGACGATCGCAATTCATTGGAATATGCGTTCGCTCGCACCGTGGGTCAGGAGTACGTGTGGTCCTTGGACGAGCTAAGCAACGCCGCCCGCCTGCGCAACGTGGATCGCCCTGATATCACCGGCGGTGACGTGGACTGGGCACGAGTGGAAGACGAACGCATCTGCATGCACGTGGCGGAAGGATACATGCCCGCGCCGAATGAGAGCCTCTCCCCGGATCAACGCCTCCGCGCCGAAGCACAGATGAGTTACTTGAAAGGGAATTTCGGTGATGTGCTGAATGCCTGGCAACAGCAGCCCCGTCAGCCAACGAACCCCACCGAACTGGCCGTCGTGGCTTCCGCCCTAGCGGATCGTGGCAGCGAGGCGTGTCTTCCGTATATCGATCAACTGCGTCGCTACCAGCCCGGGGAGGCGGATGCCATCCTGGCCCATCTTCTGACAAAACAGGGTAAGACCGCGCAAGCTGCGCAGACGCTTCTGGCGGTATTCGAGCGAGCCCGATCCGACCCCTGGCCATGGATAGGCGTGATGAGCCGTGCGCTGAAGGATGCTCCCGCCGTTGCAGCGCTGGATAACAATCTCGCTGGGGCACTCCTGCAATCCTTAAAGCCACCGTTTGTGGTCTACATCCTGAACGAGGAACGGATCTTCAACATGATCTCTGTCGCGTCCAAGATCAGTCTGAGCGCCTCTGTGGAAGCTCTCCACGCCTACGAGCCGTATGTCCCCTGGTCGCGGGACTTCCTCGCGCGGCGGCTGGACTGGTACCAGAGCGCGAATGATCCCAGGTCGGCGATCGCGCGCCGCGACATGGGGGAGTTCCGCGAGTACGAACCTGCGAAACTGCTGGATATGGGACCACCGGGGGCGAAATAGGCGCCAAGTAAGGCGTTGGTGCGTGCGAGCACGCACCGTCCCTTTGTTAGAGGCTCTTGGTCATCTCCGCTTTGTAGCATAGCCCCTTGTGGGCGTTCTTCGATTTCGCTCCCACGCTCCGCCCAGCAGGATGTCCGCGTGCCCGTGAACTGCGGCCACATGACGGGGGCTGCGCAAACGCAGCGGGCGGCGATTACCGAGGACAGGGAGTATCAGCCCGATTTCTTGAAGAGCGCCGATGTCGTGCGGTCGTGGTGGCCGACCCGATCGCTAACAGTGATAGTCAGGATATAGTCACCGGGTGGGATCTTCTGAAGATCAAGCGTGCCGAACTGCTTGACGTTTCGTTCGGTGCTGGTGAACTCTCCCGGCTCCTGGAACTCGAACTGCGATTTCCCGCCAGTGTTCTTGATCCCATACGACACTGCGTAGCGGGTGGCGCCGTCGTCACCAAGAAGCAGGTTGTAGACTTCGTAATAGAAGGCCAGTTGCTGGCCGGCCAGGTAAACACGCGAGGGAAGCGGCATCACCATCCGATCACCTTTGATGAATGATGCGCCGGGCTCGTAGATCGACCAGACAAATGAGGCCATCTCAACGTCGGAGATCTCATGAACCTCGGAGACGATGTATTTCGGCAGCAGGAACGTCTTGGTGTACGTTCCGGTCTTGCCGCTGAACAGGTCATCGATGGTCACCGCCAGATGGTATTTGCCCGACGGCAGGCCGCAGATCTTCTGTTCGACCATCAGACGGTTCGACGTCTGAACACTGTCGATGCGCCGGCTGAGGACGCCAATCTCGCTGTAGACCTCCTTCTGGTCATCGTCGCGGATCACAACGGTGCGGCGCAGAGAGATCGACGCCGAATCGGCCCCCCGGCCCAGCGCGGACAGCGGGTATCCCAGATTGACATCAACGCGCCAGAGGTTGTCGCCTGCGTGGAAACGGATCACGTCGAGCGCATAGTCGATCAGATTCTTGCCGTACTCGTGATAGTAGATCGCCGGCTGCAGATCTGTGGCGCTCAGGCGGGCATTGAAGAACTCTCCGAGATCCTGCTTTGGAAGGGCGGGATCGGTGAGTGGAACCATCTCGAATAAGCCCCATCCCCGTTTGTCCGCGAACTGGAATGACTGGTTCCACCGGTAGTAGGTCCAGACTTCGGTGATCGCGTTGGCGTGCGTGAGGCCGTTGTCGATGGCCGCCTCTCCGAAGACATCGTTCGAGGAGCGCTCGCGCGCGGACCGGGCGTAAGGGTCTTCGTCCATTCCATTCTGCATGATCCGGCGCTCGTTGGGTTCGCCATATCGAATGTACACCTCCCCCCGCTCGTCCCAGGGCGGGCCACCCTTCTGGCTGCTGCCAAAGAACCGGATGGCGTGATCGACCCGCCGGCGGTGTTCATCCTCGAACTCGTTCTTGGGAGTTGTGGGAGTAGGGTCGTGGTCCGTCCAGAAGCGGTGCAACCAGGCCTTTGACTCGGCGGTATCCGCGATCAACACGAACTCAGCGAACTTCTCTTTGCCGAGAAGCGCCTTCATGGCGGCGTCGCGCTGGCGGCTGGTCAGGGCGGGCTGATCTCCGAGGGGCGGCGAATGACCGGCGCAGCCGCCGAGAAGCAGCACCAGCCCCAAGATGGCCAAGAATGATCTGCCAGGATGATTCATCGATCACCTGTCCAGGGGACCTTCCTCAGTACTCAAGATCGGAACAGTCCCCCATGTCAAATACGCCTGAGTCGGCGGAATAGTTCAGGGATAGCGCAAGCGGCCGGTCATGCCTCCTGGCGCAGAATTCAGTAGCCTGGACCCAAGCGGGTTGGTAGATTGGAGTTGAACGCAGAAAGAGCCTGGAATCGGGCAAATCGACGGGGGAGTATGACTTCCATTGAAGCACTGGTCAACCGCCAGCTAATCCGGCTGGCGATGAAACAGCAAACCGCAACTCCCAAGAAGAAACATGAGGCCGGTTCGCCACCGCCATTACGGGTGATTACCATCTCCCGCCAAACCGGATCGGGAGGGCGGGCGATTGCGAAGCACCTGGCTGAGGTACTCGGCCTGGAGTTTATCGACCGGCAAATTTTGGACTACATCGTCCAGAATACCGGCGCCCGCACGAAGCTCATCGATTCGCTGGATGAACGAACCCGGTCGGGCATCGATCTCTGGGTGGAGGGCATACTGCGGGGCCGTTACATCGACCGTCCTGAGTACGCCCACTGGCTGGTCAAGTCGGTGACTGCAATGGCCGAGCACGGCGACGCGGTCATCCTGGGGCGCGCCGGGAATGTCATCCTCGGAGAGAGGGGCGGCCTGCATGTCCGTGTTATAGCACCAAGGGCGCTGCGCGTCGCCAACCTGGTCAATTACAAGGGGATGACATTGGCCGAGGCCGAGCATTACATCAAGATGTCCGACGAAGAACGTAGCGAGTTCTACCAAAAGCATTTCAACACCGAGATCGACAATCCAACGGATTACCACCTGGTCGTGAATACCGGGCGGGTGGCCCTCGACGCGGCGCAGGCGGTGATTCTGGCCGCGTGGAAGAGCACGATCGCCAAGTAGGGCGGGTGCTTTGCACGATCGTGCTATTGGAGATCCCCGTTCACGCCAGGGCATCAGAGACTACTGCGCCCAAGGTACGAGCACCCGCCATTCTCCGCTCGGATGGCGGATGCGTCGGCTCGACGCACGGGCTCGCCTTCCGGGCGCTTCACCGTCTCATGCGACGACGGCCGGGAAGCCAAGCATCCGCCCTTGTATGATGGTTGTTGTAGGTTTTTTGTCTATGTTGGTCCGATCGGGAGAAACTGTATCCGCCCAAAGGCTGGCAACCTGCTGCGTAGATGAGTTCTCCCGATCGGCAGGAATCCGGGACACCGAACGGTATCTGAAGCATTCCGCCCCGTGCGGAATAGCCTGGATGAGCAAGGGCGGTGGGGATCTCCGGACCATCAAGGGCGCTTTCATTCAAAGGAGTAAGGACCATGGCAGAGAACATCTTGGCAGCCGGTGTTGATGTGGCGAAAGCGGATCTGGCGGTGGCGGTGCACGCGCCGACGGGCGCCGCGGGCAGCCCGCGCGTGTTTGTCAACCGCAAGGCGGGATTTGCCTTGCTGGTGAAGTGGTTGCGTCGGCTGGCCGCGGAACGGGGATGCGATGGCATCCATGTGGGTCTGGAGGCCACCGGGGTATACGGAGACCAGTTGGCGTACTACCTGCACCGTGCCGACGGGATCAGCGTGAGCGTGATCAATCCGGCGCAGATCAAGGCGTTCGCTCAGGCGCGGTTGACGCGGACCAAGACCGACGGCGTCGATGCGTCGGTGATCGCCGCCTTTGTGGCCACACAGCAC
>Ga0315273_10000113_pt1 | contig 68503 bp, 58 predicted proteins | sample YL17G02_0_MG_FD_205753 | JGI IMG/M metagenome (GOLD analysis project Ga0315273, IMG submission 205753) | Sediment microbial communities from Yellowstone Lake, YNP, Wyoming, USA - YL17G02_0 | ecosystem: Environmental > Aquatic > Freshwater > Lake > Sediment | place: USA: Wyoming | collected... | reverse complement strand
ACATTCATTTGATGATGAATTGACCACTCGGCATGTTCTTTGGACGCAAGACAGGCGGCACATTGACATTCGTAAATCTTCGTTCTCATTCGGCTTGTCCTCATTACGTTTTTTTTCTTGACACGTAATTTTACCTGCTGACAAACCGTATCTATTCTTGCTGCGGAGTTATACTTTTACACATCCTTAGATAAAACAGCATCCAAAAAATCTTTAAATCCTTTTCATCTGTTTTTACACCTGCACTTGCGTGCTGGTGCAAGTGTCTGTGGTGAATTTTGACATAAGAAACACTCTCTTACCGGACTTCAAACCAGACTCGCTCCCTCGCTCGCCTGACAGACATACACACTCGCCTCCAGCCCGGACCTTTGCCTGTATGCCGTTGAAACGGCCTCTGCAAAGCTTTGGGATTTTTCTTTCTCCACCAGAGCCACAGCACAACCGCCAAAGCCTGCACCCGTCATGCGCGCGCCGTAACACCCCTCCTGCTCCAAAGCGGATTCCACGATCTGGTTCAAAGCCTCATTTGTCACTTCAAAGTCATCGCGCAGGCTCGCGTGACTCTCGTTGAATAGTTTTCCCACAGTTTTTATATCCCCCTCGTGCATTGCCTTGATTGCATCCAACACACGTTGATTTTCTGTGATAATGTGTCTTGCTCGCCGCCAGACAGCATCATTTACTTCTTTCTTCTCACTTCTTTTTTCAAACTCATTTACGCCCACATCCCTCAATGCCTTCACGCCGAAATAACGCGCTGCCTGCTCGCATTGACTTCTTCTCTCATTATAAGCCGAAGCCACCAATCCGCGCCGCGTGGATGTATCCATCACCACCACGGCCACATCTGCGGGCATGGGAATATGTTGTATTTCCAAACTGCGGCAATCCAAGAATAATGTATGCCCGGCTTTGGACGCCGCGCTTGCCATTTGATCCATGATCCCGCAATTGACACCCACCCAATGATTCTCTGCTCTTTGCCCGGTCTTTGCCATTTTTACGGGGTCCCATTCAAAGTTGGAAACGCACCCAAAGGCGCGCGCGGTTGCCAATTCCACTGCCGCGGAGGAGGATAAGCCCGCACCGATTGGCACATCGCCTGCCATGAGGCCCTCCCAGCCTTTTAATTTATAGCCCGCAACTTGTAACTCATGCGCCACACCCTTCAGGTATTCAACCCAGCCTTCTCCCTTCGAGAGTGAATCAAGTTTGAAATCGGCGATCAGGTTTAGGTCCAGGGAATTGATGCGTATCACTGAGTCATCTCGAGGGCGCAGGGCGATCCACACCGCGTGGTCAATTGCCATTGGCAAAACGAATCCATCGTTATAATCTGTATGCTCGCCGATCAAATTAACCCGTCCCGGCGCGCGCACAATAAAAACAGGTTTGGCATTAAAATAATTCTCAAAGGCTTGTTGTATGACTTGTTTGTTGAGCATGTCTCAATTGTAATGGATTCTTGCGTGGAGTACTTAAGGATGATCTGGAACTATGCAATATTTTCGGCTCTTTGGGATTTGCCGTGATAGACCACCATATCTGGCGGCGATTCGTAAGTCGGATTGTCAATCCGACTTACATGTGAAATGGGACCGCCCGAAAGTCGATCAAATTGGCGTGAAAGAGAGAATTCGTTGGGAAAATCCCTTGGAATCGCTTAAAATATTGGGAGAATTGGCTGAATAAAAAAATATTGAAAAGGAGAATCTTATGTCCATCCCACAAGTGCTCGAAGTTGCAATTGGTCTTATCGTGGTTTATTACGTTTTGGGTTCGATAGTCTCTTTGGTCACGAAATGGATCAACGAGATGTTTGAAACGCGTGGCATTGCGGTTGAGCGCTACTTGAAAAAGATCGCGGGCGATAAGGTGATACGCCTTACCAATCTGCCGCAGATAAAAGCGCTCCAACCGATTCGCTATAAGAATTGGTTTAGTGTATTCGGCGCAGTCACTGAACCTAAGAAGATTGAAAAGATACCTGTCGCCACATTGGTGGATGCCTACTTTGACATGGTTGGCCTTACTGCCAATAAAGCCCTTGGCACCGATGAGTTGATTGCGCTGATCAACAAACTCCCTGCTTCTGAAGGCAAGACGGCATTTATCAACTGGATCAATCAAGGTGTGACCAGCATCGAAGATTTGCGCACACGTACCACCGCCTATTTTACAGGCATGATGGATCAGGCCGCGGCGACTTTCAAGGCCAATGCCCGCAGTTTTGTGATTATACTGTCAATTGCTGTCACGCTTCTTTTTGGGACGGATAGCATCCAATTGGCGCGCGACCTATGGAACAACGCTGAACTGCGCGCCATCGCTGCCGCCCAGGCTGATGCGGTGGTTGCACAGGAAGGTGTTAATGCGGATCTGACCAGCCTAGTTAAAGACCTTGGCGCATTCTCGATCAAAATTGGCTGGTGGCGTCAGGCCGAAAACCTTCCTGAAAATCCGACAATATCGGATTGGGTAATATTTGTTCTATTGAAATTCGTGGGTCTGTGTATTACGGCCGTTGCCGTTTCTCAAGGATCTTCCTTCTGGTACGACCTGCTAAAGAAGTTGACTTCCCCGGGTAAGAGTGGAGGAAGTAGCAGTAGCGCTGACAGCGAAGCAAAAGGATAAATGAAAGTCTCCGAGGTAATGAGCCTCGGAGATTGTTTGTGAAGGAAGATTACAGGCGCGGTATAATCAGCTTGTTCAGATCATATATTCAAAACCTGGCAGGTTTTCAACGAGGAGAATTGATATGCGTCGTATGTTTGGTTTTTTGATCGGGGTTGTGGTGGGCGCGCTGATTGGTTCGATGGTGGCCCTGCTGATGACGCCCGAATCGGGTGAGCAGTTACGCGCACAGATCCGCGAGCGTGGACAAAGTTTTGCCAATCAGATCCGCAGTGCCGCTGATTCGCGCCGCATTGAATTACGTAGTCGTTTGGAGTCTTTGCGCGCACCGCGTGAGAGTTAATACGTATTACGTATTACTTCATTGTAAAATTTATCTGCCTGGTCCATGCACTGCCGAAATTCGGCACGCCTGGCGATGATTTTTATGTTTAAGCCTGCGGCTTTTTGCCGCAGGCTTTTGTTCTCGATGGCCTGCATGATCGAGTTTGCAATGGATTGATGATCCGTGGAATCAAAAAGCAGACCATTTTCGTTTGGGGTGATCCATTCACGAATGGACTCCAGATCACCTGCTATGGGGAAACATCCGCAGGCCATGCCTTCGAGCAAGGAGTTGGGTGTGCCGTCGTGAATGCTGGGCGAGATGATAATCTGCGCGCCGCGAAAAACATCTGCCATTTGTGAGTGTGGCATGGGCGCCAGCAATTCAACTGCGTGATCGATATTAAGTTCCTGGATCCATTGCTGGGCTTGTGATTCGCCTGCCATCGAAGCGCAGATGAACTTTGCGTTCGGATGCTTACCCAAAACAAGCGGAATGGCTTTGAAGAAGTTATTGTTTCGTACATAAGCACGGAAGCCGCGCGGGTTGATGATGACAGGCTCCTCGACTGGCTTTGTCGGCGGATAAAAAATGTCCATGCGGATACCGCCATTGCCGGGCGTGACCAGCGTGGGCTTGGTTGGGTTAAAGCCCCACTCTTTTCCGAGACGAATATCGCGCTCGCAGTCGGCGTGAAGTGCATCGGCAACTTTCATCGTCCAGTTGGTGTAGTGACGCATCAACACTGTGGATGGCGCGTGTAAGGTAAAGTCATTGCCCCAAACAGAGACGATGAGAGGAATGCCTGTATATGCGTCCGCGGCGAGCATGCCTTCGTAGGGAATCCGCATGGCGTGGATGATATCGGGCTGTACTTTCTGGATGATCGTGCGCAATCTGCTGGATGCGCGCGGAATGGTCAACGGGCCGAGGTAATGTCTGATGGCGGTACGCAGGCCCAAGGCTTGGGATGAAGCGCTGCCCGGGCGTTGAGTCTGCTTTTTTATACTGCTAAAGGCAACGGGCGTAATCTCAAATCCATTAAGCGGGAAATCCACAGAACATGCAAAAGTGGAAACGAGATGGACTTCGTCGTCGCGTTCGGCGAAATACCGGATCCAGTTTTGGGCAATGGGGGAGCGGCCATCGGCGATGAAAAGCAAGCGCATACAGTGATTATACTCATTGCCCGATATTTCGAGACGTAGTATAGTAACAAATGAGGCGCGGATGACCAAAGGCCGAATTCTCTTCATCGAAGATAACATGGATACTTATGAACTTGTACAGTTCTTTATGGAGCGTAACGGGCACGAGATGTTTCTCGCCTTCAATGGCCGGGATGGTGTGAGCGCGGCCATCAAGCAAAAGCCGGACCTGATCCTGATGGATCTTTCCCTGCCTGAAATAGATGGCTGGAGTGCGGCTAAGCAGATCAAATCCAACCCGGGCACAAAAAGTATTCCCATTATTGCACTTACAGCACATGCCCTGGTCAGCGACCGTAAGCGCGCATTGGACACAGGCTGTGACGATTACATTATCAAACCGATCGACATGGTTGAGCTGGTCCGCATCGTAGACCAGGCTTTGAATCATTAGGGGATGTGGTATATTCGGGTTTGTTTGTGTGAAATTACACCATCTAAAAGAGGTTCTTATGAAACAAATTTGTGTGGTCGGCGTAGGGTACGTAGGGCTTGTGACCGCGGCCTGTTTTGCCGATCTAGGTAATCGCGTGAATGCGCTGGATGTCAATGAACTACGCGTGGAAAATCTCAAGAAAGGCATTATGCCAATCTATGAGCCGGGCCTTGAAGAGTTGGTGGCGCGCAATGTGAATGCGGGTCGCATTACATTTACAACATCTTACAAAGATGCGCTTAAAGGAGCTGAATATGCCTTTATCGCGGTTGGCACTCCCTCGGGCGTGAATGGCGAAGCGGATTTGCAATATGTGGCCGCCGCGGCCAAATCCATTGCGGAGAATATGACCGCGCCTTTGATCGTTATCAATAAGTCCACAGTTCCTATCGGCACCGGAGACTGGGTGGCCGATATCGTGAAAAAGTCCCAGCCCAAGCCGATTGACTTTTCAGTTGTATCTTGTCCCGAATTCCTGCGCGAAGGTTCGGCGATTGGCGATTTTACGAATCCTCATCGCACCGTTATCGGTTCGATGGATAAAGACGCCGCAAATAAGGTGGCTCAGTTGCATTTGCCTTTGCGCGCGCCGATTGTTATCACCGATCTGCGCACCGCGGAAATGATCAAGTATGCCAGCAATGCCTTCCTCGCTACAAAGATTTCGTTTATTAACGAATTAGCCGATTTGTGTGAAAAAGTTGGCGCGGACGTAAAAGAAGTTGCCGCGGGCATGGGCTATGACGCGCGCATCGGACGTCACTTCCTAGATGCAGGTTTGGGGTGGGGGGGGTCGTGTTTCCCCAAAGATGTGGAAGCGCTGGCATTCATGGCAAAGGAAAATGGTCTGAATCCCAGGATGCTCGACATGACCATGAAAGTCAACTATGATCGTCGCAAGGAAGCTGTGAATCGTGTGGGTGAGATGGTGGGTGGTTTGAAAGGCAAGACCATCGGTCTGCTTGGTCTGGCGTTCAAGCCCAATACCGATGATATGCGCGATGCCCCAGCAATTGATATTGCCGAGAGGCTAAACAAGGCTGGCGCAACTGTGCGCGGTTACGATCCCGTTGCGATGGAAGTTGCTCGTCCGCTTTTACCCGAAGTCGAGCTCTTTGATGACCCGTACAAACTGGCAAAAGGCTGCGATGCGCTGATGGTCATTACGGAATGGAATGAATTCAAGCAACTGGACCTGGATAAGATCAAGAGCCTGCTCAAAACCCCGGTCGTTTATGATGGGCGCAATATTTACGAGCCCAAACTGATGAAAGAAATGGGATTCACGTATCGGGCAATCGGTAGATAGCCGGATAGTCAAATCGTTTTGAATCCGTAGTCGGGTAGTTGGGTACAATAGCCCCGCTATCCGACTTTTATCTCTGTCATAAGGCCAAAAAATAAGTGACTATATGACCAACCCTCCTGTTTGTAATTACGAAGGCTCAGATTATCAAACTTCCTTTTGGGATAAAGGCGGACGCGAATATGAAGATCGCACAGAAGCTATTGCATTAAAGCGCTTGCTTCCCAAAAGCGGAAAATTACTGCTTGAACTTGGTGCAGGCGCAGGGCGGAATACTCCGCGCTACGCTGGCTTTGAACGCATCATTTTATTGGATTACTCGCACACGCAACTGGAACAAGCTCAACATAGACTGGGCGTTTCTGATAAGTATCTTTACGTCGCGGCGGATGCCTATCGCCTCCCGTTCGTGGACGGGTTGTTTGACGCGGCCACGATGATCCGTACCCTGCATCACATGGCGGATGCACCAAAAGCCCTGGGGCAGGTGAGGAATGTTTTACAGCCGGATGGTGTATTTGTTTTGGAGTATGCCAATAAATTAAACCTCAAGGCCATTCTTCGTTATCTGCTCGGTAAACAGAAGTGGAGTCCTTTCACGCTGGAGCCGGTCGAGTTTGCCAAATTAAATTTTGATTTTCATCCGGGCGCGATCCGTGCATGGATGAAAGCCCTGGGTTTCAAGGTGGAAGGAACGCTTGCGCTTTCGCATTTCCGCGTGGGCTTCTTGAAGCGTATCATTCCAACCGGCGTCCTGGTCTTCTTCGATTTCCTTCTTCAATGGACGGGCGCGTTATGGCAATTGACACCTTCAGTGTTTATCAAGTCCCGTCTTGGACGCCAGGGGCTGGCAATGGGCATTCCTTCAAATGTTCTACTGTTCTTTAAATGCCCCGCATGTGGACATTCACCGCTCGAAGACAAAAAAGATCAGCTTGCCTGCCCAAACTGCAAGAGCAAATGGGCTTTTAAAGATGGGATCTATGATTTTCGGGAGCCTATTAAATAGAAAGTGCGCTCCGATGGTTTGCGACATTTGTGTCATTCTGAGGGCGCGGAGCGCCCGAAGAATCTCGCATTTACGCACTGAGAACTTATTAACTCACCTTACGCAGAACGTCCCGAAGGTTTCCTTGAAAAACCTTGTGTAGCCGATCAAACCTTCGGGACAGTGCGTAACATCAGTTATTAAGATAAAAAGGAGGTTGAGATTTTTGCCTCAACCTTCAAACTTTTAAACCTGCGACCTTGAAGTACTATCTTCCGAAAGCAAACTGCCCGTTCTTGTAGAACAACTCGCCATCCGCAAGGATTTCCGAATCGGTGCGCAGATCGCAGATCATGTCCCAATGAATGGCAGACTTGTTCTTCGAGCCAGTTTCAGGGTAGCCCGCGCCGAGCGCCATGTGGAACGATCCGCCGATTTTTTCATCGAATAAAATGTTGCCCGTGAATTTGTTGATATCGAAGTTGGTGCCGATGGCAAACTCGCCGAGATAGCGTGAGCCTGCATCAGATTCAAGCATCTTAAGCAGATAATCAAGATTCTTTTCGGCTTTGGCTTGTTCAACGCGGCCATTGCTAAAAGTTAATTCCGCGCCTTCGACCGCCACGCCGCCATAAATTGCAGGATAGGTGAACTTCACCCAGCCATTGACAGAGTCTTCCACCGGGCCGGTATAGATCTCGCCATCCGGCATGTTGTGCGTGCCTGTGGAATTCACAAACTTGCGGTTTTTGATTGAGAGCGTCAAGTCCACGTTTGGGCCGCGTAATACAACCTGACCCTTGTCTGCCAGAAAGTCAATTGCTTTTTGCTGGCCCACCGCGGTGCTTTTCCAATATGCGATCGGGTCATCTTCATGTGCATGGACTGCGCCGAAGACGAAGTCTTCATATTCCTTCAAACTCATACTGGCATCCTGGGCGTATGCTTCGGTGGGATACAGCGTCGTGACCCATTTGAATACGCCCTCCCCGCCGCGTCGCATTTGCGCCTCGGTGATGGTGCCGGTGGCCTTACTGCGGCGTTGCACTTTATTTGGATCAATGTTGGTCAGGCCGCGCGTGTTCGTGGCAGAGTGGATGCGGATCCGGCTTTCAAACTGGTCATAGGCCAGTTTATAGAACGTAGGCACAAAGTCAAGTTGTGAATCGTTGGCATAGGTCAGGTAGAGTTCATCCTGGCTGAATGGCATCATTCCAGGCAGGGAAATCATGAGGTGGGGGTGTCCGCCCTTTTGCAGGATTTGAATGTATAGCTCGCGAATTAGAGGTTCAGCTGCGGTGGTCGCTTCGATCAACACACGATCGCCGGGTTTTACACGAGTAGAATGCTCAACGAGAACTTTTGCAAATTTTTCAATACAAAAATCGGTCACAGGAGACTCCTGAATACGGAATGTGTGAATTATAGCATCCTGTTCTTTTTGATTTGATGGTCCTTGAATGCCACATGTCTTTTATGGATTTGTAACTTTTGTCATGATACTTTTTGCTAAAAACGGATATGATTGGTGATAATTTATGGTTTCTCGCGCACAAATTGGCAAATAACAAGGAGCAAACAAATATGGCAGTCTTATCAACAAAATCTACAACTGCCTGGGCAGAAGTGGATGAAAACGGACGCCTCATTCTTCCGCCCGAAGTTGCTCGCCAATACGGGCTGCATCCTGGCTCCAAGGTTCGCCTGGACGAAGGCCATAATTTCGTGCGTATGCACCGCCCTGTGACACACCTCACTAAAATCTATATTGAGCCGACCGTCGTCTGCAATTTGGATTGTATTACCTGCTTCCGCAATGCGTGGGACCAACCCATTGGTCGCATGACAGAGGAAACCTTTGAAAGCATCATCAATGGCCTGAAGCAGATGGATCCCATTCCGAGCGTGTATTTTGGAGGTATTGGCGAACCTCTCTTTCACCAGAAGACCATCGAATGGATTCGACGCGTCAAAGAACTGGGCGTCAAGGTGGAACTCATTACCAACGGCACGATCCTTACCGAGAAAAAATCCCACGAACTCATTGACGCGGGACTCAACGTTCTATGGGTTTCGCTTGATGGCGCAACCCCCGAGACCTACGCAGACATCCGCATTGGCGCGGAACTACCGGTAATCCTTGAGAATCTGAGACGATTATTTAAAATACGGAAAGGCGGACATTTCCCTAAGCCTGAGATCGGAGTGGCTTTCGTGGCAATGAAACGCAATATCGCCGACCTCCCAGAGATCATCAAAATGGGACAGACCTTTGGCGCGCGCCATTTTTCCGTCAGCAACATCCAGCCCGCCACAGCAGAGATGCAGGATGATCGCCTCTACACACACACGATGCGCAATATCGCATATATACCATCTCCCATGCTTCCAAAACTCAGCCTTCCTAAAATGGACTTTAACGAGGAGACAAGTGCCGCACTGGTTGAGGCATTTAATAGTGGTTGTAATGTGAGCTTTGCAGGAAACAACTGGGGCGGCGCAAACGACGTGTGTAACTTCGTCGAAAGCGGCACCATGTCTGTTGCTTGGACTGGCGACGTGAGTCCATGCTGGCCCCTGATGCACACACATATGAGTTACCTGCATGGCAAGCCGCGTCTTTCCAAAAAACACATTATTGGCAATGTGCGTGAGCGTTCACTCAGTGACATCTGGCATGATCCTTCTTATCTGGCTTATCGCGAAGGCTTGCACAACTTTATCTTTGCCCCCTGCACGTTTTGTGGCGGATGCGATCTTTCTGAATCCAACGAAGAAGATTGTGTTGGGAATACAAACTTCCCCGTCTGCGGTGGGTGTCTGTGGGCACAGGGAATTATCCAATGCCCGTAGCGATGGTTTGGTAGAATCTATGCACGTTGAATTTTATGGCGTTTATCGCACAATTGCAGGCAATAAGACCATCGAAATCGAATCCGCTCACGGCATGACCGCGCGCGAAACATTGCAAATGATATGTGCGCGTTATCCTGCTTTGAGTGATGAATTATTCAACGAACATGGAGATGTGTACGTTTATATTCCCATCTACGTCAATGGGCGAAACCCACGCTTGCTGGAGAATGGCTTGAACACAATGCTCCAACCGGATGATATGCTTAGCCTATTTTCTCCCATCTCTAGTGGGCGCATGAACGTGGAAGTCTTGCGCGAAAGGAGCGAGTAATGCGAGTAAATTTCTATGCCACCCTGCGTGACATTGTCAAAGGAAAGTCAGTGGAATTTGATCTCGACCACGGCGTTACAGCAAATGAATTACTGGGCGCAATCGTCACGCGTTTCCCCGCGATGAAAAAGGAATTGCTCAATGCCAATGGCCGCTTATATGGGCATGTTCACTTCTTCATCAACGGGCGCGACGTGCAGTTCACAGAAGACGACCTTGAAACCAAGATCATGCCCGATGATGTAATCAACGTCTTCCCCGCAGTTGGCGGAGGGTAGACAACAAAAAAGGCAACCCGTTTGAAGGTTGCCTTTTTTGTTGTTAGGACGTCATTGCGAGGAGGGCGTTCTTCCCGACGAAGCAATCCCCAGTAACAAGAGACTGCTTCCCGAAGGTCGCCGTGACATTAGATGATCTCCAACTCTTTCAACTTCGCTTCAGGCACAACACCATTGACCCAGCCGCGCTTGTCGTAATATTCTACAAGCATATCGTCCAACTCGCAGACCTGCCCTTTGCTACCGCCCATTGTGGAGGGTTCCTTCGTGAAGCGCTCGGGCAATGTGTCACTGCCTTCGCGGAAACCGTTGAGATTGTTGTAATGGCGTTCGAGGTTGTAGACGCGCTCGCCGACTTTGAGCAGGTGACCTGCGTCACATGCCACGCCGGTCATCGCTTCATACTGCGCCGCGAATGAATCCAACGATTCTGCGAAGGTGGCGAATTTGCATACATCCAAACAATCGGTGACGGCGTGAACATTTTGGAAGATGAAATTCAATTCGCCTTTGCCCTTCCATGCGAGCGGATCGGCTACGGTGGATGGACCCAATACATTGCCGACAACTTCAGCGGCAGGAGTATAGCCGCGCAGGTGGCAGGCGCCGCGATTGCTGGTGGCGTAACCCAAGCCCATGCCTTTAATACCGCGTGGATCATAAGCGGGAATACCCTGTCCTTTGCATGTCATCGCCAGTTCGGGATGACCAAAGTGTTTGGCAGTCGCATTTGCGCCATCAGCCATTACGTTGCCAAGACCTTCGCGTCTGGCGATCATGCCGGCCAATTCGACCATGCGGGCGCCATCGCCCCAAGCGAGTTTGCCATCGCCGTTGGTATAGCCTTTTTCGGAGGCTTCCATGTAAATGGAAAGGGGATGGCCGGTCTCGATGGCGTCCAAGCCGAGATCGTTGCACGAATCGATCATCTTCGCCACAACGCGGATATCATCGTTGCCGCAGTTTGCGCCGACTGACCAGGCGGGTTCGTATTCCACCGATTCCATGTGCAGACCTTTATAGGGGCCGTCTTTAATTTCAACTTCCTTCTTGCAAGCCACGGGGCAGGCATGGCAGGTGGGATTATCCACCAGGATATTGGCGTTGACGTATTCGCCGCTGATTTTCTCCGCGCCTTCGAACGCAGTGAACTGGCTGTTCCTGGCGGGGTAACCACCGATCACATTGGTCATGTTCGTCAGCACGTTCGTGCCATAGACGGAGAGACCGCCCTTGCGCGGAGAGGTGACCACGCGCTCGTCCATGATCTCAGCCAAAGCCTTGGTATGAGCGGCTTTCCATTTATCGCGATCCGCCGCTTTGACAATTTTCTTCTCAGCCTTGACGACGATGGCTTTCAGATTCTTGCTTCCACCCACACAACCCGTACCGCCGCGGCCACTGGCACGATCATCCTCGTTGATCCAGGACGCAAATTTCACAAGATTCTCGCCAGCAGGGCCAATCGTTATCACGGTTAGATCTTTTTCACCATATTTCTCTTTGAAATGTTTTATAGTATCGTGCACGCCTTTTCCCCAAACTTCCGAAGCATCCAGCAACTCCAACTTGTTATTGTGGATGTAAGCGTAAACAGGCTTGGCGGCTTTGCCTTTGAAGACCAAACCGTCAAAACCAGCCCAGCGTAATCGGGCGGCAGACCAGCCTCCATGGTGAGAATCAGTTACCGTTCCAGTCAGAGGCGATTTTGTCACAACTGCCATGCGTCCGCTCATGTTGGCTTCGGAGCCGGTCAGCGGGCCGTTCATGAAGCACAAAATGTTGTCAGGCGAGAGTGCGTCAACCTTCGGACCATTGTCAAAGACAAACTTCACGCCCAAGCCGCGTCCACCGATGTACTTGAGCGCTAGATCCTCAGGCACGGGCTTGAACTCCACTTTGCCTGCGGTCAGGTCAACCCAGGCAATTCGATCTGCGTAACCACCAAGATTCATGGTATATCTCCTTTTTTGTAAACAATGGATAGAATGGATGGAAATTGTAAAAATGTGCTGATGCAATAGGTTTCGGGCAGTATGACCAAATAATGAGCCTCCTTATTCATAATGGATTAGAGACAAACATGCATTTGTTGACTTGCCGATCATTCGACTATTGTTTTCTACCCCCCAGCCACCTACCTATAAAAGAAGTTACAATGTTATTATAATACAATGTTGATTTGAATCAATACCAAATCCTAAAAAACCTAAAAACAGGTCTTATGAAACAACTCCTCCAAAACATAAAAAACGGAAATACCACAGTCGAAGACGTGCCAGTACCGACCCCGCGTGATGGCATGGCGCTTGTCAAAGTTGCCGCGTCTCTCGTCTCCGCGGGGACCGAGCGTATGGTCGTTGAATTCGCCGAGAAAAGCCTCGTCGGCAAGGCGCGCTCGCGTCCTGACCTGGTCAAGCAAGTCCTCGATAAAGCCCGCCGTGAAGGTCTTATCCCCACCATGCAGGCCGCCTTCAACCGCCTCGATCAACCGATGGCGCTTGGTTATTCGTCTGCTGGTACGATCATCGCGCTTGGCAAAAACATGCAGGGCTTCAAGGTCGGTCAACGCGTGGCTTGCGCGGGCGGTGGTTATGCTGTTCACGCCGAATACAACGTGATCCCCCGCAACCTGCTCACGCCGCTTCCCAAAAATGTGGATTTCGAATCCGCCGCCTTCACGACCCTCGGAGCGATTGCGCTTCATGGATTTCGTTTGGCAGAGCCGCAAATCGGCGAGAATGTCGCGGTCATTGGTTTGGGTCTTTTAGGATTATTGACGATTCAACTGGCGTCTGCCGCGGGATGCAACGTCCTCGGCATTGACCTGGACCCCAAGCGAATCAAGCTCGCCTCCTCTCTTGGACTTCAAGCTGTCTCGCGTGCCCAGGCCGAATCAGCATCCCAAGCCTTCACCCTTCGACACGCTGAGGGCGGCGCTGCCAACCGCGGCTTCGACGCGGTCATCATCTGCGCGGACACACCCTCGAATGACCCAATCGAACTCGCTGGCGTCATTGCCCGCGACCGTGCCCGCGTTGTTGCCACTGGCGCGGTGGGACTGAACATCCCGCGCAAAGTCTATTACGAAAAAGAAATCTCCTTCATCAATTCACGCTCCTATGGCCCAGGCCGCTATGACGCCTCCTACGAAGAAAATGGAGTTGATTACCCCATCGGCTATATCAGGTGGACAGAGGGGCGTAACTTCCAATCCATTGTGGATTTAATGGCGAGTGGCAAGTTGAAAGTGACTCCGCTTATTTCACATCGTTTTCCAATCGAAGATGGGATTCAGGCGTATGAGGTGATTACAGGGAAGAAGAAGGAAGCGTTCCTTGGCGTACTTCTCACCTATCCAGAAGAAAAGAAGAAAGAAGAAAGAAAAGTTGTATTTCCTTCCATCGTCCATCGTCCATCGTCCACGGTCAAGCTGGGTGTCCTCGGCGCAGGACTTTATGCAAATGCCACATTGCTCCCTGTGATAAAGAATAACAAAGGCTTTGAATTAATCGGTATCGCATCCTCAGGCGGACTCCATGCCCAGCACTCAGGCAAGAAATTCGGCTTTCAATATGCCACCTCCAGCGAAGACGAGATCATCAACGACCCGAACATCAACACCGTCGCCATTCTCACGCGCCATGACTCACATGCGGATTTGGTTGTAAAAGCCTTGAAGGCAGGGAAGAATGTTTTCGTAGAAAAGCCGTTGGCAATTGACTTGGCTGGTTTGAACAAAGTTGTCAAGCAATTGACCACAGACCATAGACCGCAGACCGCAAAACACGGTCAATCGTCTGTCGTCAATGGTCTGTTGACCATCGGCTTTAACCGTCGTTTCTCCCCCCTCGCTCAAAGACTCAAATCGTCAGTCGTCAATCGTCAATCGTCAATCTATGCTCACTACAGGGTTAACGCAGGCTACATCCCCTTAAATCACTGGACACAGAATCCAGAACAAGGCGGCGGACGGATCATCGGCGAAGCCTGTCACTTTGTGGACCTGATCACCTTTCTCGTCGGCGCGCCACCCGTCAGCGTGACCGCGCATGCGTTGCCAGATAACGGCAAATACCGCGAGGATAATGCCTCCATGACTTTCACCTTCCCTGATGGTTCCATCGGCGTTGTGGACTACCTCGCCAACGGCGACAAATCCTTCCCCAAGGAACGTGTGGAAATGTTTTGCGGCGGGATGATCGCGGTGTTGGATGATTACGTTTCATTGGTTACGGTCAAAGATGGAAAGAAGAAAGTGGAAAGAATAGCACAGGATAAAGGTTGGAAGAACGAGATGATCGCCTTTTCCAAAGCCATCCGTGAAGGCGGAGAGCCACCGATTCCCTATGAACAGATCATCGGCGTGACCAAGTCCACGTTCGCGGCGGTGGAGTCGATTCGTAAAAGTGGGGAACCCCAATCTTGTGTTTGATTTTTACGGAAAACCTGATATATTGAAAATCAGATAAACAGACTGGAGCGAAAATGAACAACACCTTTAAAGTTCAAGTTGTGCGGCGTGGATTAATTACCCTGCCAAAAGAATTACGTGACCAAAGCCACATTAATGAAGGCGACACTCTCACATTGATTGATCTTGGCGATGGTGTGGTTGTGATGAGTTCACGCCGTTCACGGGTGGATGGAATTGCAAATAAACTGGCGAAAGAATGGCTGGACTCTGGCGAGACACTTGAATCCATGTTGACAACATTGCGGGAAGTACGCGCCGAATATGACTCGAAAAAATCTTAAGATTTTTCTCGATACAAGTGTGTTATTTTCCGCTGTGCTTTCGCCGACTGGCGGGGCGCGGAAATTATTTCATTTGGCAGAGGCGGGATTGTTGCAATTAATCGTTGGGCCAGCTGTCTTGCGCGAAGCAGATGAAGTGGTTCGCCGCAAAGCGCCTGCCTCTTTGCCGTTGTTTGCGCAGTTACTTGAAGCAGAGAAGGTGGAAACAAGCTCTGCGCCCACACCAAAACAAATTGAATCTGCCCGAAGCCTGGTCGCATACACTCCCGACGCGTATGTCTTAGCAGAAGCCATCCGCGCTGAAGTGGACTGGTTTGTAACTCACGACAAGGAATATTTCATCAAAGCCAAAATGGGAATTAGCCTTTCCTTTGAAATCGGTACACCAGGAGATTTTCTCCAAAAGTTCAAAGATGAATTTTATCTTCCTTGATTTGAAACTCATCGGTGTGACCAAGTCTACACTTCGACACGCTCAGTGCATTGCGTTCGCGGCGGTCGAGGCGATAAGAAGTAAAAGCACAATCACGGTTTAGTGTCACCCTGAGCCGCGGAGCGGCGAAGGGTCTCTGTCACAATGTATAAGACTCTTCGGTTGAAAAAACGCTCTCTCACATCGTCCCGATGCCCTTCGGGAGAGCGACATGGCATTGTATAATTCGTAAGAACCTTTCATCCTTATGAATCGCCCTCTCAGCGTCTTCCTCTGCCACTCCTCAAACGACAAACCCGCCGCCCCATATTATTTGATTTAATTATGGAGTCCCCATGACTTTTGACATTCACCAAATTGACAAACTTGATTACTCAAGCGATGACGACGCTGAGGAAAAGTTTGACGCCTATCGAGACGAGTTGTTGCAACTGTTTTCAGGTTCCCCTGAGTATCAGTAACACGCGCAGAAATACCCAAATCCAGGCTGGGCAGATTCACTCATGGATTTTGGATTCAGGTATCTTGGTTACAGCATTCCGACCCTCAATGCCAGAGCGGTTGATGAACTGATTACCGATATCCTGCCGAGAAAAGTCTCACTGCAATCCCGTGAAGACGCGCTGGATGCCATCCCTGAATTAATTGCTTTCTGGTCTTTCGTAAAACGCGAATACAACCTGCGAAACGCGGATTCCATTTTGAAATATCTGAATTCCTATTCCCCGGATAAATTTGCGGACTCGATGTTTGATCCCCAAAAAGCGGGCATGGCAAAATCGTTTTTCATGTCGGGACAAACGGCAGGATTTGACATGACCAACATGGATCAAGCCCATGAATATATGGCTATCTACAATGCAAGCCAAAAGCTTCGAATGGAGCAGGGACAAAAAGCAAAGAAGAAAGACGACGCAAAGGAAAAGAAAAAACGCAAAGCCGAAAGGGCCGCGCGGAAGAGAAATAGAAAACGCTGACCCATTTGCATAGTTATAATTTGCCCACCAGCCAAATTTCATCCTTCATCCTTTCTAATTCATCCTTATGAACCGCCCTCTCCGCGTCTTCCTCTGCCACTCCAGCAATGATACCCTGACGGGCACTTCGCAAACCCGCCGCCCGAAGGGGACGAGTTGTATCAAAAACTGCGCGCCGATGAGGAAGGTGAATAACTCTTTCATCTTGGTGGCATGGACTTTCCCGACTGGGAAACGCCCGCCGACGATTTAGAGTATGTCGTGCGCATCGCCGCCATTTAGAATCAAATTCTCTTGAAATTGCGGAGTAGTAATGAGCTTGAAATTCGAACGGATTCGTGCTATTCTATTGCAGACAAAGCAGTTGTCTGCTAAATTCTGCCCGCGCCCGCTGAGCCAGCCGTTCGGTGGTTTTAGGCGCTTGAAAAACCAATACAGGTAATTTGAGCGCTCGTCATTCAAAAATCCCGAGGAGATCATAACTATGCCTCAAATCATTTCCATCCATTCGTTTCGTGGGGGGACTGGAAAATCAAACGCTACAGCGAATCTAGCTGCCATGCTGGCCTTTGAGGGTAAACGTGTCTGCGTGATCGATGCGGATATTCAATCCCCTGGTATCCACGTTCTTTTTGGTTTGGACGGCGAAAATATAACCTCGTCACTAAATGATTTTCTGTGGAATGGACGCGCGATAGAAGATGTCGCCATTGATGTGACGCCCGATGTGGTGAAGGAAAAATCAGGGCAGATCTATCTCGTTCCTTCCAGCATCAAACCGGGGGAAATCACGCGAGTTATGCGTGAGGGATATGACGCCAGACAATTGACCGAGGGCTTAAAACGTTTATTGACCGTGCTTAGGTTGGATTACCTGCTGATCGACACTCATCCTGGGTTGGGGCAGGAAACTCTCCTTTCGCTGGTTATTTCAAATACGCTCATCATTGTACTCCGCCCAGACCAGCAGGATTATGAAGGCACGGGGATTACTGTGAGGATTGCCCGGGAATTGAAGGTCCCAAACATCCTATTGCTGGTTAATAAGTCTCCAAGCAGCCTGGAACCGGATGCGCTTGCAGAGCAGATTCAACAAGCCTATGGATGTAAGGTTATCGCTGTTCTGCCGCATTCTGATGAAATGATGGAATTAGCCAGTCGAGGTCTTTTTTCGCTCGAAGAACCTTCCCATCCGATTTCCAAAAAATATCGGGAAATCGCGTCTCAAATTGAATAACAAAACATTTTGAAGATAGGCGCACACTATGTCCAATGAATTCTCTTTTTTTGGTGGGCAGAATATACTGGATGGCGCGCCCTCCCGCCGCGCGGGAACGATCCTTTTTGCGATTGAGGGGCGCACTGCGCAACTCGTTACCCAATCCCGACAAGCCCTCGCATCCTACCTGACCGAGAAAACTGCCGTCGAAAAAGAACGGGCATTTCTCGCTGCCATAGCCCAGGGACGGGATCTGCCATTGCAACCGACCATTCAAGATATTGAAAGATTCGCGCCCGAATGGGCGTCACTGGTCCAACCAGACGAAAGTCTGCGTGCAGCGCTCGCAAAAAAACTTGCTGAAAAATTTCGCTTTCGACGCCAGGATGTTCCTGCACTACGGAAGGCTCTCGGCTTGGATACGGATGGGGTGAAACAAGCCTATGAGCGCTTGTTCCAAAGTTCAATCGATTCAATCTATATATCGCATATTCCCGCCTCAGAAAAAATCCGCTGGCTGACTTCGCGGCTGGCAAATAGCCTGGAAAGAATGCCGCCCTTTTGGACTGCATATTCTCTAACCCTGACAGAGACTGTCGGGGGAAGCATCCTTGCTTTACCCATCGCTCTGGCGGGAGTCGGTCCTATACCGGGGGTGATCCTTTTATTCATCCTTGGGCTGGTAAATATCCTGACCATCATAGGAATTGTTGAAGCCATCACACGCAATGGAAACATGCGCTACGGGACAGCCTATTTTGGCAGGTTGGTGGAGGACTATCTGGGAAAACCTGGAAGCATCATTCTGACACCAGCCTTATTGCTTCTCAATGTTCTTACCTTGATGGTCTTCTATGTTGGCATTTCTACTTCACTAGCCGATGTAACAGGGATCAGCCCAATGCTTTGGGTGGCTCTTCTCTTCCTGATCGCGGTTTATTTCCTGCGCCGCGAATCGCTCAATGCGACCGTCGCATCGGCTCTGGTCATTGGCATCATCAATATCCTGATCATTATTGTCCTTTCTGTGCTTGCTTTTCCCTTTATTCAATCTGCAAACCTTCATGTAAATTTTCCATTTGGAAATGGGCAAATTTTTAACCCCAGGATCCTTGAACTCGTCTTTGGTGTGATTTTAGCCGCCTATTTTGGACATACCTCTGTGGGAAACGCGGCCAAAGTGGTATTACGGCGCGATCCAGGTGGAAGCTCCCTTATATTGGGGAATATTGCGGCCATGGCGACGGCAATTGCCCTTTATAGCCTATGGGTAATCGCGGTCAATGGGGCCATTCCATCCATAGGACTTAGCAACCTCACAGGGACAGCCCTCTCCCCTCTGGCGGCAAAGATAGGCGGCATTGTTCCGATTCTAGGAGTAATTTACGTGATCCTTGCGATGGGGATGGGTTCGATCCATGTATCATACGGCCTGTTCTACCAGGTGCGTGAAGCGCTCCCTTCTGATGTAAAACGTACAATTCAGTTCCTGGTAAGCCTCGCCCCAGTTTTCCTTCTGTTCATTTTAGTGGAATGGATGTTATTCATGAAACGCGGGTCTTTCTCATGGCTTCTTGGAATCCTGGGAGTATTTCTGTTTCCGATCATGGGAGGCATTTTTCCCATGCTGATGCTGGCCGCCAGCCGCCGCAAAGGGGATTACACACCAAAGCTCGCCTTCGGCTTTATGGGAAATCCAATAGTTCTAACCATTGTTTACCTGATCTACCTGGGCAGTGTATTTGTTTATGGGTTTTTCATTTGGGACGATCCCATCCAGCGCTTTATAGCCATTGGTGTGGGCATTATGATTCTGATCGTAACATATCTTGTGATTCGACAGGGCGCGTTCGCTCCACGGGTTGTGATCGAGCTAAAGGTGGATGTATCGGATACGGATGAACGCGCCACATTGGCTATTGTTGACGCGGGAAAGCCGCTGGTGGGAACATTCAAATTGGTTTATGCAAAAGAAGAACAGATCATGAAAGGGAGTGAGATCGAAATTCCATCATACAGGCAGTTAAAAAATATCGTCGTTGAATTTTCAGTGGGCTCATCAATGGAAATGAAAGTGTGGATCCATCGCGTGACTCCTGAAGGGAGCAGTGACGCGATCCCTGTTTCTTTGCGGATAAAGGATGGCGACGCGGACAAGGCGATCCAGTTGGATTCCAATTCCAGTCAGATTATTATGCCGTTGTTGTCACAAGCCAACAGGCTTGAAATAATACTCAATAATAAATAGAGGAGAATAAAATGATGAACAATACTGGTTCTTCGAAAATTTCTCTTATCAGGAAAACGATCATCGTGCTGACCTTGATGATCATCCTGACGGGTTGCGGTGGCACGCCTGCGACTCCGCCGCCAACTGTCGAACCAACCCAGGCCGCGACAATAGCCCCAACGGAAGCCGTACCAGCTCGGGGACAGGGTGAAACGCTCACCCTGCTCTATTTCCAGGCGCCGACCATCGTTAATCCGCATCTTTCCCAGGGAGATAAGGATCTTTCTGCCAGCCGCATAACATATGAGCCTTTAGCCAGTTTCAACAAGGACGGCGTGATGGTACCCCTGCTCGCGGCGGAGATTCCAAGTCTTGTTAACGGCGAACTCGCCGCTGATGGCACATCGGTAAAATGGAAACTCAGGCAGGGCATCAAATGGGCCGATGGGGAACCATTCACAGCGAATGACGTGCTATTCACCTATCAATACATCACCAATCCTGATGTCAAGGCAACCAGTACCTCTGCCTATGCCGAGGTTGACAAAGTGGAAGTTCTTGACGATTACACAGTTAAGGTTAGTTTCAAGAAACCTACAACTTCCTGGTATGCGCCTTTCTTAGGGCAGTTTGGAATGATCATTCCCCGTCACATTTTTGAAGCATACAATGGCGCCAATGCGGCTGATGCCCCTGCAAACCTGAAAGCGATTGGAACTGGACCTTACTATGTAACTGAGTTTCGCAATGAGGATGTAATGATCATTGGCGGAAACGCGGTCAGCACGAACAAGATCATTTACGAGATCAATCCGTATTATCGCGATCCCAATAAACCTTTCTTTAGCAAAATGGAACTGCGTGGAGGCGGCGATTTGGATATTGCGATACAAGCTGGTAAAGAGGGGCTGGCAGATTTTGTATGGAATACTGCCGCTTCCGAAGAAAAGCTTGTAGATGCCGAATCAACAGGAAAAGCGCTCGCGATAGGCGCTCCTTCCTCTTTCGTTGAACGGATCATGTTCAATTTTTCTGATCCCAACAAAGAAACGCAGGATGGGGAGCGCTCCAACAAACAATTCCCGCATCCAATCCTTTCTGACCCGCTAATACGTCAGGCGATTGCCATGGCGATTGATCGGGAAGCCATTGCTGAGCCTTATGGACGCGGAGGAACGCCTACTACAAACATCCTCGCTGAACCGCCCACCTATGCTTCTCTGAACAACAGGTATGACTATGATCCTAAAAAAGCCGCGGAACTGCTAGACCAGGCTGGATGGGTGGATGCCAATGGAGATGGGATTCGGGAAAAGGATGGCGTGGAATTGCGCTTAACTTTCCAAACATCCATTCAAGCCCTGCGCCAACGGAATCAAGCACAGGTCAAAAAAGATCTGGAAGCGATCGGTTTTGCAGTGGAATTGAAACAGATCGACTCAAGCATCTTCTTTGGACCCGTCAAGGACACTACGGATACAAGACGTCATTTCTATGCCGATCTGGAGGAGTTTGCCTTTAGCAACAAGAGTCCCGATCCCACCGCCTACATGGCAGGCTGGACGTGTGACCAAATCGCGCAGAAGGAAAACGAATGGTCACTCCCGAACTGGGCGCGTTATTGCAATCCCAAGTTCGATGAACTTTTTAAGCAATCCACCACAGAACTGGATCAGGGCAAACGGGCAGAATTGTTTGTTAAAATGAATGAATTGCTTATTCAGGATACAGCGGTCATTCCGCTCATCAAGTTAACGAATCCTGTGATCGTTAGCGTTGACTTAAAAGGTTATGATTTCACCGCTTGGGATGCTGAAGTCTGGAATGTTGCAGATTGGTATAAATAAAGCAGTATACGCTTGATTTATCCTTGCCTCACCTGAACTACGTGAGGCAAGGATTTTAGATATATCGAAAGAGCCCGTATGGGAACAAATCCTGTGTCAGTTGAAAATAGCAGTCCCGCGGTCCAGAAGAGAAAGCGTCGGTATGAGGTCATTCCACTTTTCAGCAGTTTGGTGACCTTCGGGCGCAAACTCAAAATTGTTCCCAAACTGGTCCTCGGGTTTGGTATTCTCACCGCGCTCATGCTGGTAGGGTATGGATTAGGTATTTCAGCCAGTAACCTGGCGACGCAGGAAATCAACCGCACCACCAACTTACGCGCGCCAACCACGCTTGCCTCGGCGCGGGCGCAAGCCAATCTATTGGAGTTGGTGGCTGATCTGCAAGCCTATCTCGCCCTCGGCGATTCACAGTATAAGAAAAGTTACTCAGCCAATCAGGCTGAGTTCGAATCCAACCTGGATGAACTGGATGCCATCATTAACCAGCCGGGTGTGCAGGATTCATCCGAATACAAGCAGTTAGCCGATAGCCTGGATAAATTACGCTCAAACTACAACCGATGGTCTTTCCTTGTTCCCCAATTGTATGAACTGAGGGACGACCAACTCCGCCGCGAACCTGCCCTCAGAATTTTGATCGTGGACGCCGCGCCGCTTATCAATACGGTCATTGTTAACTCCGGGAGCATGATCAAAACCCAGGAAGGGCGTGAACCAACCAAGGAGAACATTGCGGTGATGGGGGCGATGGCTAATTTCCAATCCTCATTCTATGCCATGGTCTCGGGATTGCGTGGTTACGTCACAACTGGACGTGATAGTTTTAAATTTGAATACCAGGCCAATTTCGATGCCAACAAACAAGCCTGGGAAATCCTTACCCAAAAACAAAACCTGCTCTCGCAAAGCCAGTTGGAAAACCTGAATAAAATCGCAACGGCGCGCGATGCTTTTCTGAAAATGCCTGACCAGATGTTTCAAGCCGTGGAAGGCGAACATGCGCGCGAAGACCTTTATTTGTTCCGCACTGCGGCTGTTCCTCTGGCAAATAAGATGATACAGATTCTCGAAGAGGAAACAACACTTCAACAGGGTTTATTGCAATCCGACCTCAATAATGGGCGGGAGCAATTGGACACCGCACAGGTCGCCTCCATTGCAGGCGCGGTGATCGTTCTTTTGGCAGGCCTTATGCTGGCTTGGACAATTGGACGCGCCATCGCCCGTCCAATTTTGCGGCTGACAGATACCGCGCAACAAATCCAGGCGGGCGATCTCGCCGCCCAGGCAGAAGTTACATCTGAAGATGAAATCGGTATTCTTGGCAACGCTTTCAACGCGATGACTTCCAAATTACGCGAGACCCTTCAGTCATTATTGGATTATCTGGAACAGGTAAAAGTAGTAATGAGTGCCGCCGCCGCGGTTGAAGAGAATAAATTCGAGCCATCCTCTTTGGATGGCCTCGCCAAACGGGAAGATGCCCTCGGGCAGCTTGCGCGCGTCTTCCAAAAGATGGCTCGTGAAGTCCGCTTGCGCGAAGAAAAATTGAAACAACAAGTAAAAGAGTTGAAGATCGTTTTGGATGAATCCCGCCAGAAAAAGAAGGTTGCAGAGATTACAGAGACAGATTATTTCAAGAGCCTGCAAAGTGAAGCGGATGCCCTGCGGAATATTATTTCTGGACCATCAGATAAACAGGAATAAACAGAAAACAGATATATTTTTCAGCCGTGGATTTACAGAAGTGTTTGTAAACCACGGCTTTTTAAAATCATGGGCGTTTTCAAATTCAAAAAGGTATAATTCAAAAAATTCTACGATTACTTAATAACTGGAGAACTTATTACGCACCTCAAAGGAATCTACGCCCTCGACCAACGGAGTTGATAAATGACAACAAAAACAGACATGCTAAAGCACGATGTCCTCGTCATCGGCGGCGGTTCGATCGGATTGCACTGCGCCTATTACCTCCTCAAATCTGGGCGCAAGGTAACCATCGTTGAATCAAAAGAAATCGCAAAAGGCAGTTCATCGGGCAACGCGGGACAGATCGTGCCGAGCCATATTATTCCGCTGGCCGCGCCTGGGATTGTCGGCACGGCATTCAAGTGGATGCTCGACCCGAAGAACAGTCCGTTTGGCATGAAGGTCAGCCTTGACCCGAAATATATTTTATGGCTATTACAGTTCGCGGCTTCGTGCAGTGAGGCCAACGTTCAGCGTGCCATTCCGCCGTTGAACAGTCTCGGGCAATTGAGTACGAAAAACTTTGCTCAATTGATCGCCGAAGAAAAATTCGAATGTCATTATCAGGAGCAGGGAGTTCTTTTCCTGTATAAGGACGCGCAGGCCTTCGAGAGCGGACAGGACGAAGGACATATCATGCAAAAGTATGGCATCCCGATTGAAGCCCTGGATCGGATCGCCGTGCGTAAACTCGAACCCCTTGTCCATGATGATGTGATCGGCGGAATCCACATGACAGGCGACTCGAATTTGAACCCTGCGCTGTTCCTCAAACTGCTGGGCGAACGCGTCCGCGAAATGGGCGCGGAAATTTACGAGAATAGGCCCGTCACAGGCTTTGATGTGGCCGACGGAAAAGTCCGCGCGGTGAAAACCAGCAAGGGCGATTTTGAAGCGGACGAGATCATCCTCGCCGCGGGCGCGTGGACTCCCGTGGTGGCGCGCGACCTGCGGCGACTCAATATCCCTGTCCAACCTGCGCGCGGTTACAGCCTGACCATGTCTGCCCCGCAGAACATGCCGCGCCGCGCGCTCCTACTTGGCGAGCGCCGCGTAGCTGTCACGCCGATGGGCGACCTTCTGCGATTTACCGGACGATTGGAATTGAGCAATCTCGACACGGCCGTCAACCCAAAACACATCGCGGGAATAGAGCGCGCCGTGCGTGAGTACATTCATTTGGATGAGAAACTCGACATCAAGGAAACCTGGGCAGGATTGCGTCCCACCACGCCCGACGGGATGCCGATCATCGGACGTTCGCCGCGCTACAAAAAACTGATCATTGCCACAGGCCATGCCATGCTCGGTCTCGCGCTGGGACCTGGTACGGGTCAAGTGGTGGCGGAGTTGGTCAATGGAAAAGAGACTGCGTTTGATTTGAGTCCGCTGAGAGTGGAGAGGTTTTAGTAATAAAAGTCATAGAGGAACATACAGAATGGTGTTGGTTTTCTGCGAAAGAATTTCCAGAAAACATAAGCCCTCATATTAAACCCGTCATTGAGCAGTTCAAACGGACATTTGCTTCGGTTGACTTGTTGTAAATCCCCTTGTTATGCGGCCATCCCGGGTTTTTGTCGGTTGTTGACGATATACCGAATGAGACCGATTAGCACGGGCCAGAACATGAGTACAGCCCAAAAGGCGATAACAAGAACTGCTCTGTAAACTTCTATGTACCATTGCTCGGGGGATGAAGGACGGAATCCATAATATGCTGCAGAATCCCATGTTGCATCACAGATTCGGACAATAATGTAACTCACCACAAAACCTGACAACAGGGAGATAACCCTCTTTCCTGTGTTCGCGCTTTTCATATAAGCCCAGATGCTCCCGGCGATGACAAACGTGACAGCGACCATGAAAGCGATTAAGTATGGGTGGTGATTCTCGTCAAAGATAAGAAAGATAAATCCGCCGAAGGTATATAACCCTAGTGAAACTAACGTCCAATCCTGCCAGATGTCTTTGCCAAGTTGGCACAAGGGGTTAAGGGATCGTGTCCAAAGCAGAGCAACTACAATCGCAATAAGAAACGGAAGCAAACTCCGCCAGCCCAATAATTCGCGGCTGTAACTTTGCATAAAGGTGCCGAGTGGCATTCCCATCCACCACCAGGCGAAGACCAAAGACCAGCCAAGATAACTATACGTCCAGCGTGGTACACCTTTTATCAGCCCGATCAAAAGCCCGGCAAGAACGATGAAATAAAAAGCTAAAAATGCTAACAAAGAGAGTTGAAATTTACCTAGCATGCTGGCAACGCCGAATAATATAAAAGGCAATGCAGCGATTAGGGCATCCCACCGCTTGGTTTGTTTTTCGCCGCTTGATTTCGAATCAACATTCTCGTTGGCGATCATATTCGTTTCCTTTCTCTCGAACTCATACCAGAATTCCCGCAGGATGTTGAATGGTAATCCGCCCAACTCTCTCAGGCAGGCAATCACCAATGACAATATCCCATCTTCGACTGTTCCGTTCACCGAATCCTTAAATACGGTTTGCATCTCTTCCGCAAATTCGTCCCGAAACCTGCTTGGGTAAAGAAGTAATAATCTCGAATAAAGACCGGTGATATATTGCATGAGAATGTTCATGAGGGGCCCTCAGGGATTTGGTGTTGCGCAGTCGTTAGCAAAGATTTCAACCGTTCCGTTTCAGCGTTCACAATTCTCCTGCCCCTTTCTGTTATTGCATAAGCCTTACGTTCGCGATCTGTGGGGTTGGGTTCGGGGTCGCTCACTCGCTTGATCCAGCCTTGCTCGAGCAGGCGCCTGAGCGCGCCATATAATGTCCCGGTGCTGAAAACGATCCGTCCTTTGCTAAGGGCTTTAACTTCCTTCATGATAGCATATCCGTGTTTGGCTGAAGGGGACAGACTCAACAAGATAAAGAAGGTGGCTTCTGTAAGGGGGGAAGATGTTTGGGTTTTCATGGTGTGAAAATAAGGTCCTTTTCGCTCAATATGTCGCCTAACGACATATTACACCTTTTTCAGGCAAAAGTCAATATATGCCCATGATAAAATACAACTGTTGTTAAGAGGTTCAAGTGGTAAGCCATCTAAAATGTGAAAACCCTGAAATAACATGAGTTATTTGTCAGGACTTCGAAAATTTGTGGGACACAGCCCGCTGTTGATGGTAGGTGCGACGGCATTTGTGTTGAACGATAAAAATGAGCTACTCCTGCTCAAACGCGCAGACAATCATTGCTGGGGTCCGCCCGGCGGCGCAGTGGAGCCGGGGGAAGTGGTGGAAGACTCGGCAAGGCGCGAAACGTTTGAAGAGACGGGCCTCGAACTTGGGGAACTGACTCTCTTTGGTGTGTTCTCCGGCGATGACCAGTTTTATCGTTATCCCAATGGCGATGAAGTCCACAATGTGACCATTACTTATCTTGCCCATGTGCTAGACGGAGATATTCACATCAGCCCGGAACATACAGACTGGAAGTATTTTGCGTTGGATGAAATCCCATCGGAGATTAGCCCGCCGATCATTCCAATCCTAAAAAAGTTTCTCGCAGATTTTCAGGTTATGCCGTAGAATCTGAACATTCGTGTTCGAATGAAAATATTCTCCCGCTTTGTAATTGTCCTTAAGTCTATTTGTCAGTTGGGACTTCGCCCACTGGCGTTGTATGCGTTATACAAGTTTGGGTTGAAGACGGGGCATTACAAAAGGCTTGACGGTAGACCGCAGACCGTAGACCGTCCACCGTCTATCATCCATGGTCTGTTTTCCATTCCATCCCGCGATCAATTTATTCAGATCCTCGGCGAAGAAGGCAAAGTGTCACTTCTCAAGGAAGCCGATGAGATCGTCGCAGGGAACTTTCGCATGTTTGGCGGCGAGTCTGTTCCGATTCAATTGACATTTGATCAACCCCTCAAGCATTGGACAGCCTACGAAACCAATCCCGCCCTTCTTTCTTCCCTTCGATTGAACTCAGGGCAAGCTTTCCTCTTTCCTCATGACGATCTCAAATTTCTCTGGGAGCCTGCCCGATTCGGTTGGGCATTCATCCTCGGCCGCGCTTATCACATCACACAGGATAATAAATACGCCGAGGCCTTCTGGAAATATTTCGAATCCTTCACGGCAGGCAACCCGGCTTATCTCGGCCCGTACTGGATGAATGGTCAGGAAGCCGCGCTTCGTTTAATGGCATATGTTTGGGCGCGGGAAGTTTTCGAAACGGCGCCAGCTTCGAGCGCGGAAAGAAGCGCTGCTCTTCTTCAGTCAATTGTGGATCACGCCTCACGCATTACGCAAACCCTCGTCTATGCGCGTTCGCAAAACAACAATCACCTCGTCACTGAAGCCGCGGCAATTTACAACGCGGGCGTGCTGTTAAAGAATTCGAAATGGCGCGCGCTCGGATGGCGCTGGTTGAACTGGGCGTTTCAAAATCAGATTGGCGGCTATGGCGAATATATTCAACACAGCGCCAATTATCATCGCGTCATGTTGCAGACTGCCCTGTGGGTAAATTTAATTAAAGACGACGATTGGCCGCGTGCAACCTTTCAAGCTTTGGGACGTGCGACGCATTGGCTATTCTCATTGCTCGATCTCGCTTCAGGCCGGACCCCGAACCTGGGTGCCAATGACGGAGCCTTGATCTTCCCTTTGAGTTCGACTCCGTTTAATGACTACCGACCCGTGGTGCAGGCCGCGGCGCGCGCATTTATCAAGACCCAGATCGAACCGGGTATATGGGATGAAATGTCTTTGTGGTTTGGGCTTGCGCCCGCGGGGAAGACTTACGAACCCGAGCATTATCTTTCCGATAACCTGCGCGGACGTGAGTCATGGGCCTATCTGCGCGCCTCCACGTTCAAGAGCAGACTCTCACACATGGATCAATTGCATTTGGATCTGTGGTGGTGCGGACAGAACATCACACAAGACGCGGGGACCTATTTGTATAACGCCGCGCCGCCATGGGATAATCCGCTGGTATCCGCGCGCGTGCATAATACTGTGACGGTTGATGGCCGCGACCAGATGATGCGCGCCGGGCGTTTCTTAATGCTCGATTGGTTTCCTGCATATTCAAAAAGCGAAATCGCGGCAGAGGAAGATGTCCTGCAACGCCTGATAGCAAATCACACAGGCTATCGCGGTATTAAGCATGAGCGTATCGTCACTGTGTATGCAAATGAAAGATGGCTGGTTGAAGATAAGTTGACAAGGCGGCGCATGGCATCTCATGTCTATCGCCTGCATTGGTTACTACCTGATTGGGAGTGGAAGTTAGAGAATAGAGAGCAGAGAATAGAGATCAGTCTTCTGTCTCCATCTGGATGGATGACTATCTCGTTGCAAACCCAACCTGCACTTTCTGGTGCCCGACTTCCAGTATCCATCGCGCGCGCAGGTGAAGTTATGTACGGTGAACGCGATGTCCAACCTTACGAAGGCTGGGCTTCACCGACTTACGGAGTCAAAGTCCCTGCGTTATCATTGGCAATCGAAGTGACTTCGCTTTGGAATATCACATTTACAACTGAATTCGTTTTCCCGAAGTAGATTACGTCATTGCGAGCATCTTTTGCGAAGCAATCCCCAAAGGAGATTCCGTCTCCCGCTAAACCCAAAAATCTCACCGAGGAGTTTTCACCATTTAGTTGGAGATTGCTTCGTCGCAACGAACGCTCCTCGCAATGACATGTAATTAATTATGCATATCCTCATCATCCACCAAGCCTTCGCTTCCCTGAATGAACCCGGCGGAACCCGCCATCATGAGTTCGCGCGCCTGCTCGCCGCGCGTGGATATAAGGTGACAGTCATTGCTTCGCCGGTCAGCTATATTACAGGCGTTAGTTCCCCTCTCCCTGTGGGAGAGGGGGTAGGGGTGAGGGAAGATGTCACGATTTTACGCGCCTCCGTCTACGAAGCGCATCATAAATCCTTCTTCCATCGTATCATCGCATTCTTCTCGTTCATGCTCTCATCCTTTTGGATTGGGCTTGGCGTAAAGAATGTGGATGTCGTTTGGGGCACATCGCCGCCGATCTTTCAGGGCGTCACAGCCTGGGTGTTGGCGCGCGTCAAAGGCGCGAAGTTTTTATTCGAAGTACGTGACTTGTGGCCACAGTTTGCGATTGCGGTGGGTGTCTTGCGTAATCCAGTATTGATCGCCCTTTCAGAATGGCTGGAGCGATTCTTGTACACGCACGCGGACCAGGTGATGGTCAACAGCCCGGGATTTATTGAGCATGTTGAAGGCATCACCCTGAGCGGATGGTCGAGTAGCCGCCGTTGGTCGAGTGGGCGAAGCCCGTATCGAGACCAGACGGCGTACCGAGACCAGAAGTCGAAGGGGGCGAAGCGGGTGGAGTTGATCCCGAACAGCGCGGACCCGTCCATGTTCGATCCGAATGACGATGGAGCGGCGTTCCGCGAATCCAATGGACTGAAAGACAAGTTCGTTGTGTTGTACGCGGGCGCGCATGGCATGTCGAATGACTTAACCGTCGTTTTGGAGTCTGCCAGTTTGCTGGACGAAACAAATATTCAAATTGTTTTGCTTGGCGATGGAAAGGAAAAACCGGCGCTGATGGCGCAGGCGAAAGAGATGAATTTGACAAACGTGACTTTCCTGCCGTCTGTGCGAAAAACGGAGATGGCGACTGCCCTCGCAGGTGCGGACGCATGCATTGCTATTCTTAAGCCGTTGGATGAATATAAGACGACCTACCCGAATAAAGTTTTTGATTACATGGCGGCGGGGCGGCCTGTGGTTCTGGCGATTGATGGTGTGATCCGCGCAGTGGTGGATGCGGCAGGCTGTGGTCTCTTTGCCCAGCCGGGGAACGCGGTTGAGTTGGCGCGTGTAATGCGTGAACTGGCTAAAGATAAGGTGCGGGCGCGTGAAATGGGGTTGAAAGGACGAAAGTATTTGGAAGAGAATTTCAGCCGCACGGCTTTGGTTGAAAAGTTGGAAGGAATATTGGAAGAGATTATTAGAAGCAGGGGAACGTAAGTCAGTGCTCGCACAACGAATCCATGACATCAGATTCCTTTGCCCGTTCAAATCACCTTTTTATGAATGATATGTTCCGATAGATAAAGTACAGATGGTGGGAAAATGAAGCCGGCATTAGTCAATATTGAGATAGGATAAAAATCACATACAAAGGGGATGAAAGGATATTGTTTGTGGGGGAAAATCTGGCTATAGTATTGATAGCAGGCTGTCGGAGAGCCCTGAAAAGTAACCTTTTGGCTTTGCCAGATTGCCAAATCTGGCAATTTCCAGCGAGTTTTTGCCTTGTTTTAGCCTGGATTTGTCAATCCAGGCCAGCAATTTGGGCAGTTTCCTTGCTCTCCGACAAGCTGCTAGAGTCAATCTTACAGACAAGCATGGGTAGACTGAAATGTCACACACAACCTTGAAATCCGGTTATGCAGAACTGGTTGAGCGCCTGAACCACTTTCCACAGGGGGCGCCGCCATCCGACACTTTATATAAGATCCTGCATATCCTGTTCAGTGAGCGCGAGGCGCAGTTGGTAGCTTTGCTGCCAATCAAACCGTTCACGGCCGAAAAAGCCAGCCGGGTCTGGAAAATAGATCTGACTGAAACGCGCAAGGTGCTGGATGAACTGGCCAGCCGCGCCATTCTGGTGGATGTCGAATGGGATGGCAAAACCACCTATACCCTGCCCCCGCCCATGGCTGGATTTTTCGAGTTTTCGATGATGCGCCTGCGCGGCGATATCGATCAAAAGACATTGGGGGAATTGTTTTATCAATATCTGAACGTCGAAGAAGAGTTTGTCCGGGAATTGTTTGTCAGAGGCGAAACCCAGCTCGGGCGAGTGTTCGTACACGAACCCGTTCTTTCAGGGGAGAACGCTCTGCATGTGCTGAACTACGAACGCGCCAGCGAGGTTATCCATACCGCCAGCCACCGTGGGATTGGGGTGTGCTACTGTCGCCACAAAATGCTTCACATAGGGCGCAATTGTGATGCGCCGATGGACATCTGTATGACTTTCAATGGTACGGCCCAGTCGCTGACCAGGCATGGCTACGCCCGCCCGGTGGATGTGAGCGAGGGGATGGATTTACTCCAGCAGGCATATGAGCAAAACCTAGTGCAGTTTGGTGAGAACGTGCGTCAAAGGGTCAACTTCATCTGCAACTGTTGTGGATGTTGCTGCGAGGCGATGATTGCGGCCCGTAAATTTGGCATGCTGAATCCGGTGCATACTACTAACTTTATGCCCGTCGTTGATGAGGCTGTGTGTAATGGTTGCGGAAAGTGTGTCAACGTCTGCCCGGTGGAGGCCATGACTCTCGTGTCAACTAATGACCCTCACCATCCCAGGATGAAAAAAGCCAAGGTGGACGAAGATACCTGTTTGGGGTGCGGCGTGTGCGTGCGTACTTGTTCACACGCCGGTCAAACCCTGCGCTCGCGTCCACAACGGGTGATCACTCCGCTCAACTCGGTCCATCGCGTTGTGATGATGGCCATCGAGCGCGGCGACTTCCAAAACTTGCTTTTCGACAACCGCGTACTATGGAACCACCGCGCGCTGGCGGCTGTGCTGGGCGTGATCTTGCGCCTGCCACCCATCAAGCAAGCCATGGCGAGCCAACAGGTGAAGTCACGGTATATTGAATATCTGCTGACTCACATTAGAATGTAATGTAATAACTGACACGTCCAATCGCATGGCCACCGTTTAAAAATACGTGCCAAGAGTGGCTGTGAAAGCATGTCGTTTCATTGTAAAATGAATGTAATTTGACTGTAAAATTTTGCACTTAAAGGAATCCACCATGCCCAAGCCACGTTTCAACAAGTTCTATCGTTACGAAGAACTTACCCGTCTATTGAAAGAATATGCAAAAGAATACCCCAATCTGATTCGGCTTGAGTCGATCGGGAAAAGCCATGAGGGACGCGATGTCTGGCTTATAACGGCCACCAACTTCAAGTCTGGGAGTGATACGGAGAAACCAGCGTTGTGGGTGGATGGCAATATCCACGCATCCGAAGTTACAGCCTCTGCTGCGTGTGTATATCACATCCACAAGCTGGTCACAAAATATGGCAAGGATAAGCAGATCACCGAAGCGCTGAATACGCGCGCGTTCTACATTGTGCCGCGCGTCAACCCGGATGGCGCAGAGTGGGCGCTGGCTGATAAACCGAAGATCGTGCGTTCGAGCACGCGGCCTTATCCGTATGACGAAGAACCTGTGGATGGATTGCTCGAAGAGGACATTGACGGCGATGGGCGCATCCTGCTCATGCGGATTCCCGATCCAAATGGGACCTGGAAGTCGCATCCAAAAAACCCGCGCCTGCTCATCCGCCGTGATCCGGTCGAATCGGGCGGAAAATATTTCCGCGTTTTGCCAGAGGGGATGTTAAAGAATTACGATGGCGTCACCATAGAAATACGCGACCCGAAAGAAGGTTTGGATTTGAACCGTAACTTCCCGATGAGTTGGCGGACAGAGTCGGAACAAAGCGGCGCGGGACCTTATCCAACCAGTGAACCGGAAGTCCGCAACCTGGTGGACTTTATTGCGAAGCATCCAAATATCACCGGTGCGGTATCTTTCCATACGTTCAGCGCGGTACTCCTGCGCCCGTATGACGACCGTTCGGATGATGAATTCCCCGCCGAAGATTTGTGGACGTATAAGAAAATAGGCGATCAAGGCACAAAGATGACGGGCTATCCCAACATCTCCGTTTTTCATGATTTCAAATATCATCCCAAGTCTGTGACCACCGGGTCGTTCGATTCGTGGATCTATGAACATTTTGGCATATATTCCTGGACGGTTGAAGTATGGAGTCCGATTGCAAAATCGGGATTGAAGAACTATAAATACATTGACTGGTTCCGCGAGCATCCTGTGGAAGATGACGTTAAGATTTTCAAATGGGTAAATAAAAACCTAAAGGATAATGGTTATGTGGAGTGGTACGAGTATGATCATCCGCAATTGGGTAAAGTGGAATTGGGCGGCTGGGATTGGTTGAACACATGGGGTAATCCGCCCGGCGAGTTTTTGGAAAAAGAGATCAAGGCTTTTCCAGGCTGGCTGGTGTGGCATGCTTTGATCTCGCCCAAACTTGCCTTGCGCGATGTCTCTGTCACTGCTTTAGGCGAAGATAATTATCGCGTGCGGCTTGTCGTTGAAAACACGGGCTGGTTGCCAAGTTATGTGACGAAGAAGGCCTTGGAAAGAAAAATGCGCGGGCTGATCTGTGAGATCGAATTGCCTAAAGGCGCAAAATTACATACGGGCAAATCACGCGAACAGCTTGGTCAATTGGAAGGACGCGTGTATAAAGAGGCGATGATCAATCCGGAAGTTGAAGGTACAAGCGATCGCGCGAAGGTTGAGTGGATTGTCCACGCGCCGAAGGGCGGAAAGGTCAAGCTGGTGGCACGGCACGACCGCGCCGGCCTGGTGAGAGTCGAAGTGGAATTGAAATAGGACGATTGACGACAGACAATTGACCGCACATGAAAACCATGTGCGGTCTTTATATTTTACGACCCCCACAGCTTAACAATTTTGTCTGCCAGTTGTTAACTGTTTCTAGGTCATTGTTAAATAGATTGATGTATGATGGGGGGTGTAGAAAAGGAGACAATCATGGAAACTATTTTCCTTTCTGTAACCTCAATCGCGATGCTGATCGTTTTCAGCGTGGATGTAAAACGCAAACGCAACGAGTTCCTGAAACGCAAGAACTCGTAATATTGTCTTCTTCTCTTCTTCTCCTCCTTGTTGCCTTTTTAGGCCAGCTACCCGCTATTATGGCGGGTAGTCTTGTTAACCAGATCCATTCAATTTCTTGAGTGGGTCTTCGGCCGCAGGAAGCCGCGCATAGGAATGTGTAAGTTAAGTTACAATATGATAAGTCTGGTATAAAAATAATAATACAGACGAGAGGCAATTATGCTAAGAAAAACATTTGAAACCGAAATCCAGCAAGTGAAAGATGATGTGCTGATGCTTGGCGGTATGGTCGAGCAATCCCTTCTTGATTCCGTGGAAGCGCTTAAGAAACGCGATATCAAAGCCTCCGAAAAGATATCGCAATTTGACGGTGAGATCAATAAAAAACGCTTTGAGATTGAAACCCAATTGATGATCCTGATTGCCACCCAGCAACCGATGGCGCACGATTTGCGCCTGCTGGCTTCCAGCATGGAAATCATTTCCGAATTGGAGCGCATGGGCGATTACGCCAAAGGCATTGCCAAAATCAATATTCGCATGGGCGATCAGCCTTTGCTGAAACCGCTGATCGATATTCCGCGCATGGCGCAAAAAGGCGCAGACATGCTCCACCGCTCATTGACTGCTTTTGTCAATGAGGACCTCGAAACTGCAAGATTACTTCCCGTTGAAGATGATGAGGTCGACGCGCTCTACAATCAGATTTACCGCGAGCTGATCACCTTCATCATTCAAGACCCCAAAACCATTGAGCGCGCCAACTGGCTCTTGTGGGTGGCGCACAACCTCGAACGCTTCGCTGACCGAGTCACAAACATTTGCGAGCGCACAGTCTTCATTGCCACTGGCGAGATGACCGAGATCAAATCCACGAATGATGAATTTTGGAAAAACCAGCAAAATTAATTACTCGCCTTACGCAGAACGTCCCGAAGGTTGCCGTAATTCAGACTTGCTTTCTGCTCAAACCTTCGGGACGGTGCGTAACATCACTTAATTAAAACAGCAAGAGCATCTCGATCATGAGATGCTCTTGTTTATATTCTTCTGCTCTATCCCATTCTGCCCGTGATGTACGCTTCGGTCAGCTCTTCTTTTGGCCTTGTGAAAATTTCGTGGGTAGGGGAGAACTCTATTAATTCGCCAAGCCAGAACAAACCCGTATAATCGGATACGCGTGCGGCTTGTTGCATATTGTGAGTAACGATAACGATCGTATATTCTTTTTTTAGCTCTGCGATTAATTCTTCGATGTGTAATGTGGCGATCGGGTCCAGCGCGGATGTGGACTCGTCCATCAGGATTACTTCAGGTTTCACAGCCACAACCCGTGCAATACACAACCGTTGTTGTTGCCCCAGTGAAAGCCCAAGCGCATCCGCTTTCAGGTCATCTTTCACATCATCCCATAATGCGGCGCGCTCCAGACTGCTTTGCACAACCTCATCCATTTTTACGTCCATGCCCATTACGCGCGGACCAAAAGCCACATTGTCATAAATGGATTGCGGGAACGGATTGGGTTTTTGGAATACCATGCCCACACGTTGGCGCAGGTTGACCACGTCCATATCTTCGTCGTAAATATCTTTTTCGTTTAATAAAATTTTGCCTTCCACGCGCGTACTTGCGATCGTATCGTTCATGCGGTTCAAACAACGCAGGAACGTGGATTTGCCGCAACCTGACGGACCGATCAGCGCGGTTACTTTACGCGGCCGAATATCAAGGCTGATGTTGGAGAGCGCCCTGGATTTGCCGTAATAGAAATTTAGATTCTGAACCGAGAAGGCAGGCTGTCCAGTGGTCATGGGGGAATTTTATCAGATATAATTCAAACCAATGAAACGCGCCTCTATTTTCTTTCTTATTTTCTCTTTCATCCTCGCATCCTGCGGCTCTTCCAATAATTCATCCGCGTCTGATTTTACGGCGGCATATATTGAGAACAAAGGCTCGGATACGATCGTGAATCTGGCGCTGGCATGGGCGGAGAAATATCAAAGCGGCCACTCAGATGTCCGCATATCGGTGACAGGCGGCGGGTCCGGGACAGGAATCGCTGCGCTGATCAATGGCACAGTGGATATCGCCAACGCGTCCCGAAAAATTAAGGAGGAGGAGCTGACAGAGGCGAAATCCAATGGAGTTGACCCAATTGAATTCGTAATCGCGCGAGACGCGATTGCTGTCATTGTCAATCCTGAAAACCCTGTTGATAAATTAACGCTGCAACAGATCTCGGATATTTACAGTGGCAAGTTCGCAAACTGGAAGGAAGTTGGCGGCGAAGACCGCCCGATTGTGCGGCTTTCGCGTGAGACCAATTCCGGCACGCATGTATATTTTCTTGAAACGGTTTTGCGCTTGGGGGACAAGAAAGATAAAACGCTTTTCTCCATGGACACTTTGTTGCTGCCATCATCGGAGGGAATTGTTTCTGAAGTGAGGCAGAACCCGAATGCGCTCGGATATGACGGCCTCGGTTATGTGCCCAAAGATCTCAAGATGGTTGCCATCGCGAAGGAAGCGGGCGGCGCGTACGTTTTGCCATCGATTGCAACTGTGAACGATAAGTCGTACGCGATCGCGCGCGACCTTTATATGTATACCAACGGTCAGCCAACAGGCGCGGTGAAAGATTATCTTGATTGGATCATTTCACCTGAAGCGCAGGCCATCGTTGCCGAGTTGGGCTTTGTGCCTGCCAAATAATGTCACTGCGAAGAATGAAGCAGTCTCCTGTTGCGAGGAGATTGCTTCGCTTCGCTCGCAATGGCATGTGGAGAATTATGGAAAAATCTTTAACCTGGTATGAATTTGTCATTACACGCGCAATAAAAGCAAGCGGTTATTCTGCCATCGTTTTTGTGGCGCTAATATTTTTCTTTCTTCTGCGCGAAGGCCTGCCCGCGCTGGGCGAAGTTGAACTGACTTCGCTCTTAAGCGTTCGCTGGTATCCGATCGAAAATTACTTTGGCATTCTGCCGCTGCTCACAGGCTCGCTTATTGTGACCCTTGGCGCGGGATTGATCGCGGTCCCATTTGGGATCGGCACCGCAGTTTATATTTCCGAGATTGCCCCGCGCTGGATGCGTGAGATCCTGAAGCCCCTGGTTGAATTACTTGGCGGACTTCCATCTGTCGTGCTTGGATTCCTGGGTATCCTTGTTCTTTCTCCTTACCTGCGCGTCTTTCTGGGCCTGCCAACTGGTCTGACCGCTCTTGCCGGATCTCTGCTTTTAGCTGGCATCGCAGTGCCTACGGTTGTGTCAGTTGCGGAAGATGCACTCGATGCCGTACCGCGTGCCTACCGCGAAGGTGCCTGGGCTTTGGGCGCCACTCGCTGGCAGACGATCTGGCGCGTGACTTTGCCTGCCGCGCGCTCCGGTGTGTTGACCGGCGTCATGCTTGGCGTTGGTCGTGCCATCGGCGAAACGATGGCTGTAATGATGGTCACGGGCAATGCGCCTGTGCTGGCTGTAAAATTAGGCAGCTTATTTTCTCCCGTCCGCACGATGACGGCCACCATCGCGGCAGAGATGGGTGAGGTCGCAAGCGGAAGTACGCATTATCATGTCTTGTTCTTTATTGGCCTGGTGTTATTCATGATCTCTCTGGCTGTGAATATTATCGCTTCATCTGTGGTATTCCGCACCAAAAAGCGCGCAGAGAGGATCTTGTCGTAAAACATTATGAAACGAATCTTTTCTCCCAACCGCCACCTTGTCGAACGGATCGGCTTTACCGGCATCACGCTGATGGCGCTTGCCACAGTTCTTCCCATTATCGGCACAGTGACCTATATCCTTTGGAAAGGCGGCTCCGCAATTTCGCCTGAATTCCTGACCGGCTTTCCGCACGATGGAATGCGCGCCGGCGGAATTTTACCCGCCATCATCGGCACACTCTATCTTACGATTGGGACAGCGATTTTCTCTGTTCCGCTGGGAATTGCCGCGGCGATCTATCTCGCTGAATATGCCGCGGATACCCGTCTGACCCGGCTCATCCGGCTCGCCATCATTAATCTGGCAGGCATCCCATCGGTGGTGTATGGCCTGTTTGGGCTGGGACTCTTTGTGTTGTTCCTGAAATTTGGCACATCCATTCTGGCCGCGTCGCTTACGCTTTCCATCATGACGTTGCCTGTGATTATCAGCACCGCGGAAGAATCGTTGCGTTCGGTGCCGCAGGCATTTCGCACGGTCAGTATTTCCCTCGGTGCCACCCGCTGGCAGACGATCCGCCGCATTGTGTTGAAGGAAGCCCTGCCCGGCATTCTCACGGGCGTGATCCTTGGTCTGGAACGTGCCGCGGGTGAGACTGCACCGATCCTATTTACGGGCGCGGCTTTCTTCCTGCCGCGTCTGCCGCATTCCCCCTTCGATGCGACCATGGCTCTACCTTATCATCTTTTCGTCATCTCCACGCAAGTGCCTGAAATGCCAATCCAAATCCAATATGGCACAGCCCTGGTTCTGCTGGCTTTCGTATTGACTATGAACTTGATCGCGACAGTGATTCGTTCAAGAGCGCGGGCGCGGCGGCAATGGTAATTATGAACACAACTTCGGACATGGCAGCAAGAACCTCTCGGTTGTGTTTGCCTCGCTGATGATGTTTGCTTTTTTGGTAGACCAGACCCAATTACTGGCCAGTGACCTGTTTCAGTCCGCTTTAGAATAGGTAGGTAGTCGCATCAGATTTTGGGAACATGTGCGATCCTTATTTTTTACCCTGGATTTCGTCTGCATGGAGGATATTTTCAGATCTTTGTTATATGGTTTTCGTACACAAGTGGTTATCCTGGCTCCGCCATAATACGCAAGCTTATGTAAAGATTTGACCCTGTTTCTCTCAAATGGCGCTTCTTGTTTTTTTTCTAGTAGAAGCGTTCATATCAACGTGTCTTTGATTGCCTTTTTTCAGGCGCATATCGCAAACTGTACTCATCTCTTCGTCAAGATTGTGGCAAGTTGGGCTATATTTTGCGCAACTCATATATCAAAAATGTATTCAATTCTGTCTTTGCCCGTCTCTTGTTCAAAATCAATTTGAACTATCTCATAACGGGAATTGCTGTAATTTCTTCAAGGCCGACAACTTACGGCGGATTAACAAGCCAAGAGATATTTTTGCGGATCAGGTGCACTCGACCCCCCAGGCTTTGGTGAGACGTTCCCAAGAATATGACGAATTTATTCTCTATGTAGACAGAGAGTTTGGAAAACTTATGGACAAGATGGAGTCTTCCGGCCTGCTGGAAAATAGCTGGGGCGTGCTGACATCGGACCATGGCGAATTATTTGAACGCGGCATTTTAGGACACATCACAGAAGTGTTATATAAACCGTTAATCCGCGTTCCATTGCTTATTTTTGAACCGGGCAGAAAAACACGCACGGATGTTTACACAAAGACTAGCGCTGTGGATATACTCCCTACTCTTCTACATGTTACTGGAAAGCAAATGCCAGATTGGACTGAAGGAGTTGTACTCCCACCTTTCTCTTCGGATATCCCTGACCCTAAACGCGATATCTACGTAATGGAGGCCAGGCGGACAGGAAAAAATTCCCAATCACAGAAGGCACATTCACGATGATCAAGGGACAATACAAACTCATGTATTTCTTCGGCTATGAAAAACTGGGCGGACAGGAACGCGTGGAGCTTTATGATGTGGAACAGGACCGCGAAGAAATGAACAATTTATATCCCGCGAATAAAAATATCGGCAAAACGATGCTTGACGAATTGAAGGCCAAAATCGACGATTTGAATAAACTATTTGGGTGCGTTTCAAATGAGTTGAGAGAAAGCCGTGTTGCGTGCTGCGTGTTCCGTTTTGAAGTTTACGAAACACGCAACACGTTACACGCTGAAAGGCTTCAACTGAAATGAAACACACCCAAATGAATAAACCCTATCTCTAACAGTGTGCAGGGTAATAGTAGCAAAAGCCCGAAGCCGAAAAGACTTTGGGCTTTTGCTATTTTAGGCTTGCGTTATAATCCCATCCGCTTTATGAAAATACTTACCGTACTCACTTATTATCGTCCCCACACTTCGGGCCTCACCATTTACGCCGAACGCCTTGCGCGTGCCTTCGTTAAACGCGGACACCAGGTCACCGTGATGACCACGCAGTATGATCCGTCACTGCCGCGCGAAGAAATTCTGGATGGCGTCAAAGTCATTCGCGTGCCGGTTGCGGCGCGTGTCAGTAAAGGTGTATTGGCTCCTACCTTCGGACTCGTAGCTACCAAACTTGTGGCTCAGCATGATGTTGTCCAAATGCATCTGCCGCAGTTCGATGCGCCGGGCGTGGCTTTTCGTGCCCGTCTCTTCGGCAAGCCCGCTGTACTTACCTATCATTGTGACTTGTTCCTGACGCGCACCTGGTTTAACCGTCTCGTTAATTTTGTGGTGGATTTTCAAAACAATATGGCGGGACTTTTGGCGAATCATATTGTGACTTATACACAGGATTATGCTAACAATTCGCCTTACCTCTCGTGCTACGTCTCCAAACTGACCCCGATCCTGCCGCCGGTTGAATTGCCTGATCCAATGCCGGGAGCTGTTTCCGCCTTTGCGGATGAGCATCACATAAAAGAAAGGCGACCGGTCATTGGCATGGCCGCGCGCTTCGCCGCCGAAAAAGGCCTGGAAGTTTTGTTGGATGCGTTACCGGCGATCCTGAAGAAATATCCGAAGGCACAGGTTTTATTTGCAGGCACATATCAAAATGTGATGGGGGAGCAGGCTTATTCTGATCGTCTTATGCCGCGCATTCGTGAGTACGAATTGGGAGGCCACTGGACATTTCTTGGCAATCTCGACCCGGTTCAAATGGCGGCGTTCTATCCAAATCTGGATGTGTTGGTTGTGCCTTCTCTCAACTCCACCGAAGCATTTGGGCTTGTGCAGATCGAAGCCATGCTGAACGGTGTACCGTGTGTTCCGTCCGCGTTGCCGGGGGTGCGACAGCCAGTCAGGATGCACGGGATGGGACATGTGGCTCAAATCGGTGATCCGGCCTCTTTAGCTGAATCAGTCCTCGAGGTCCTGAATGAACCGGATAAATATTGCGGTGATATTGAATCGATCAAGAAGTTCTATGATCCTGATTCCATCGCGCAAGAGTATGAGAAGTTATTCGAAAGGATAATGAAAAAATAACCGTCATTGCGAGGGCTGGTGGTTGAGTAGGGCGAGTGTTTTTCTCGCCCGTATCGAAACCCAGCCCGAAGCAATCCTCAGATGATTAAGAGATTGCTTCCCGTAGGTCGCAATGACATATGCAATATGAAAGATTTTCTGTTCCTGCAATTGCGTGACCTGCCTTACTTCCGTGCCTTCTTGCGCGCGGTGGAAAGTTCGTATTATCAAGACCTGCCTTTGCCCGCACCAATCTATGACGTGGGCTGTGGTGACGGTCATTTTGCTTCGCTGACGTTCGATCAAAAGATTGACGTGGGCCTCGACCCGTGGCATGGCCCGATCCACGAGGCGCAAAAATACGGCGCGTATCACGGACTTGTTGAAGCCGATGGCGCGAGTACACCTTTCCCTGCCGAACATTTCGCAAGCGGATTCAGCAACTCGGTCCTGGAGCATATCCCACACATTGATGCGGTGTTAACGGAGACCGCGCGTGTGTTGAAAAAGGACGCGCCGTTTTATTTCTGTGTGCCGAATACGCGTTATTTGACTGAGCTTTCCATTTCACGTGTTCTAGGAAGTGGATATACCGAATGGTTCAGGAAAATTTCGCGCGTTTCACATGCAGATGAGCCGGATGTGTGGAAAAAACGTCTCGAACGCGCTGGCTTTGAGCTGGTGCGTTACTGGCATTATTTTTCGCCCGCGTCCATGCGCGTGTTAGAATGGGGACATTATTTTGGCGTCCCGTCTGTGGTTGCCCGTGTGCTCACTGGCCGTTGGATCATTTCTCCGACAAAATGGAATCTGGCGTTGACGAAGAAATACGTCAGTAAATATGCTTCGCCGGAGCCGGTTGAGAACGGGACGTTTACATTTTATATTGCAAGGAAGAGACTCTAAAAGAGACCGTAGACGATGGACCATGGACCGTTTTCCATCGTCCACCGTCCACCGTCTATCGTCCAGCCATGTCCTTCGACGAAAAATACTTCTCCACTCACACGTATCAAAATATAACGTTCGCCAAATACAGTATGTACTGGTGGTCAAATCGATTCTATGCCATGCTGGCGCGGCGTTATGGTCAGCGTGGGGCGCGCCTGCTTGAAATTGGCTCAGGACTGGGTCATTTGGTGGCGCAACTGGAAGACACCTTTGTCACCGATGGTGTGGATTTGAATCACTGGGCAGTAAACAAATCAAAAGCCATCGTGCAAAAGTCAGCGTTGCAGACTGCCAGCGCGCAGGAACTCCCGTTTACGGATAGCGTCTTTAACGTTGTGATCATCAAGCATATTGTCGAGCATTTGCCGGATCCCGAAAAGGCCATTAATGAAATTGGACGTGTCACCATGAGAGGCGGTTACCTTATTCTTGCCACACCGAATCTAGGCTCTTTGCTCAAACCATGGAAAGGTGAGCGTTGGATCGGCTATCAGGACCCGACACATATCTCGTTGAAACAGCCGCAGGAATGGCTGGAGATGATAATGAACGCGGGCTTTGAGTTGCAGCGCACCTTTGCAGATGGCTTCTGGGATGTGCCTTACATCCGTTTTGTACCGAAACAAATTCAGAAATTATTCTTTGGCTCGCTCGGCGGTTTTCAAGCGATCAGCGGTTTTGTCTTTTTGCCGATGACCTGGGGGGAAAGTATTATTGTGATCGCGAGGAAGAAATAAAATTATATAATCTGGATTATAATAACGGCGATTATATAATTGGAGGTTGCCATGTTTGTTGATCGCCGCCAGGAACTTTCCTTCCTAAACAGCCTTTTAACCCGCAAACGACCAGGACCCGCCCAGATGGTGTTGATGTACGGACGCCGTCGGGTTGGAAAAACCGAGTTGCTTTTACATTGGGTGCGCAACAGCGGCATGGATTTCACCTATTGGGCGGCAGTGCGCGAATCACCCACAATGCAGCGGAACCGTTTATTCGCGCGGCTATTGAATGTCCCCGAAGAGAGCGCACCCGCACATCGTTCATGGTCTGTGCTTTGGGATGCAGCGGCAGAATTGCTAAAAAATAAAAAACACATCCTGATTCTGGATGAACTTCCGTATGCAGCGGAATCTGACCCTGCCATGCTATCGGCTTTACAACATGCATGGGATCAATACTTCCAACGCTCAAACCTGATCATCATTTTATGCGGATCGCACGTGCGCGTGATGGAAACTTTGCTCGCGCGCCAATCGCCATTGTTTGGCAGGATGACCGCGCAATGGCATCTCGACCCACTGCCATTTTCCAGTTTGCGCGAATTTTTCCCAAAATGGACAGCGGAGGAACGAGTCGCGGCTTATGGAATTGTCGGCGGGATTCCTGCGTATATCAACTGGTTCGACCCCTCACAGTCACTGGTGGAGAACATTCGCAATGTAATTCTATCCCCGGGCGGGATGTTCATGGCTGAACCCGCATTCCTACTTTATGATGAAGTGCGCGAGCTGAAAAATTATACGGCGGTGTTGAAAGCAATTGGCGCGGGGCATCATACACTAAACGGGATCAGCGAACATTGCTTTTTACCAGGCACTTCTATCAATGCGTATCTTTCCACATTGCAGGAACTTCGTTTGGTGGAACGCCGCCTGCCTGTAACAGTGAAAGTGGGCGAACGGGGAAAATCTCGTTCGGGGCGCTATCATTTGAGCGATGCTTATTTTCGTTTTTATTTCTATTTCCTTGTGCCATTTCAAGATAATCCATTACTGGATACGGCAGAAATTTTGGAACGCATACAAACAAACCTGCGCGCTTTTATTGGCGCAACCGCTTTTGAGGATCTGTGCCGTCAATGGGTGATGGTGCAAGGAAAGCAGGGCGAACTTCCATTTACTCCAACAGCGATTGGAAGCTATTGGAGCAAACGCGTGCAAGCGGATGTAGTTGCCATTAATTGGGAAAACAAACAGGTCTTATTAGGCGAGTGCAAATGGGGCGCGGATAAGATTGACAGGCAGGTTGCGCTCGATCTCATCAACGAAAAGACCCGCAAACTACGCCTTGACCTATCCGATATGGGACAAGGTTGGAAAATCCACCACGCGCTTTTCGCGCGGCAGGGATTTACTGACGCAACAAAAACGGAAATGAATAAAGTGGGCGGCTTGTGCGTTGATTTGAAACAGATAGACGCCGCGCTGGCAGCGCAAGAATGAAATCCAAAGAGATCATGACTCCGCTAAGGTCATTTCAAGAGAAGTTAAGGTGGAGATAAAAATCACTTTGCAAAATCAAAAGATGAAGTAAACTTGGGCGGATATGACCAACGAAACACCCCAACAAACGCCCGAAAACGAACCCACTGTTCTCGATCTTTTTAAGTCAGTTACAAAAGATTGGAGTTCGTTCTTTATTTTTCTCGGTTCGTTATTTAACACTGAGTGCCGTGCTGAAATGGAACGCGCTGTGGTCGAAGAAGCACGTCATGCTCCGGAACCCGAACTTGAAGGCTACCAACCTGCAAATACTTCAAAAGGTTTTCCATGGCGCGCAGTGCTCGGACTATTGCTGGCTGTCTTTGCGCAATCGTTGTTGGAGCCGCCTGGGCGCAAGGTGGAAGTTGCACTGCCGCTTTATGCTTTTGCGATTGGTTTTGTGATCTGGGGATATCTCAAAGATGAGTGGCATCTGCCCGCGCTTCTGCCTGAGTCTGCGCGCATTGACCCGCTGACTTCACGCTCCGTTGCTTTTATTATTTCGATTGTAATTGCTTTAATTGCATTCTCGGAATTACGTGACAATAAATTTACCGGCGTCAACGTCACCTTGTGGCTGCTTGCCGTCGGTTTGTTCGCTTTTTCTCTATGGCTTCTCGGCACGCAACGCTCTCCAAGACTTCCATTGACGCAAAAGAATTTACTCTGGATCGCGTTGGTCGTCGCTGTCACCGGGCTTGTGATCTTCTTCCGTCTTAATCGCATTGATGCTGTGCCCGCCGAGCCATTTAGCGACCACGCTGAAAAGATACTTGATATTTATGAAATTACACAAGGCAAGACCAGCATCTTCTTCCCGCGCAACACTGGCCGTGAAGCCATTCAAATGTATTGGACCCTGCTGGTTACGGACGTGTTTGGCACAGGGCTTTCATTCCTCAGCCTCAAGATTGGGACGGCACTGCTTGGTCTGTTGACACTTCCATATGTTTATTTGCTTGGCAAAGAACTGGGCGGAGGACGCGCCGGACTCTTTGCACTCTTCCTGTTTGGGGTCGGTTACTGGCCGAACCTGATCTCGCGCATTGGACTACGCTTCCCGCTGTATCCGCTTTTCGTAGCGCCTACGCTTCTTTACCTGATCCGTGGCCTGCGCACGCGTTCCCGAAACGACATCATCCTCTCCGGCCTTTTTCTTGGACTCGGTCTGCACGGGTATAGTCCCTTCCGTATTATGCCGTTCGTTGTGTTTGCCGCATTTGGTCTATATTTCCTGCACCTTAAAGAGAAACAGGAAAGAACTCAAACCCTTTTGTGGTTTGTCTTGTTGGGTTTCGCATCGTTATTTGTGTTTCTGCCATTGTTGCGTTATTCAATGGAGAACCCTGGGGTATTTTCTTATCGCGCATTCTCGCGCTTGGGAAGTGTTGAAACGCCTTTGCCCGGCCCCGCCTGGCAGATATTCCTCTCCAACCTGTGGAACGCGTTACGCATGTTCAATTGGGATGATGGCGAGATTTGGGTCAACTCACTGCCTCATCGCCCGGCGTTGGATGTTGTGACCGGCGCGCTTTTTATCATCGGCATTGTTTTGATGATCGCGCGTTATATCCGCAGCCGCGATTGGCGCGACTCCTTCCTGTTGCTTTCCATTCCGTTGTTATTGATGCCTTCCATTCTTTCGCTGTCATTTCCCGGTGAGAATCCGGCTTTGAATCGCTCCGGCGGCGCGGCGGTACCCGCGATCATTGTCAGCGCGCTGGCGCTTGATGGTCTGGCAACAGGCTTGGGCGTGGAAAAGAGGCGGCAATTCATCGCCTATGGTTTGACCGGTATCCTCTTGTTCGCGTCCGCATATCAGAATTATGATCTGGTCTTCAATCAGTTTGATACTCAGTTTCGTTCGGGGGCGTGGAATACATCCGAGATGGGAAAGGTGATCAAAGAGTTTGATCACGCGCATGGTCGGACGGATACCGTTTGGATCGTGCCGTTCCCGCATTGGGCGGATACGCGTTTGCCCGGTGTGTGGGCGGGAATCCCGAACCGTGATTTTGCGATGTGGAGCGAAAACCTGGCGACGACGCTGGACGCACCTTATCCCAAACTATTTATGTTTTGGCCCGAGGACCAGGTTGCTGAGAAGACTCTCACAGAACTCTACCCGAACGGCGTATTGAGCCACTATACTTCGGCCACGCCCGGAAAAGACTTTATGGTTTTCTTTATTGAAAAATGAAAAACGAAAAACGAACCTGGCTTTATGATTTGATCCTGCTTGCCGTTCTCGTGATGGCGGCGTATTTCCGTTTCACTGGCGTGAATTGGGACGAGAGTCAGCATCTGCATCCCGACGAACGCTTTTTGACAATGGTCGAAAGCGGACTTGCGCCTGCCTATTCACTTTCTGAATATTTCGATACGGCAAACTCGCCATTGAATCCGCACAATCGCGGCTATGGTTTTTTCGTGTATGGCGACTTTCCGATTGTGATTGTCCGCTATCTCGCGGAATGGTTGGGACAGACCGGTTACGATGAAGTCTTTTTGGTGGGAAGGCAAGTCTCCGCGTTGGCAGATTTAGGTGTGATAGTCCTGCTGTATTTCCTTGTAGCGCGCGTTTACAACCGCAAGGTTGCTTTGCTCGCGGCGACGTTCTCCTCGCTGGCGGTAATGCAGATCCAGCAATCGCATTTCTTTACGGTGGATAATCCCGCCAACTTCTTCACGTTTCTGGCGATCTTTTTTGCTGTGTTGATCGTGACGTGGGAGGGGCAGAGATCGGGAATTAGGTATCAGGAATTAGGAATTGAGAATCAGGAATCCGAAATCGCAAATCGCAAACTCGCGCTGAGCGTAGTCGAAGCGTCGCAAATCGCAAATCGTAAATCGGAAATCGTAAATCGAATATCGCGCCCTCTTTTCCTGTTCAGCCTCGGCTTTGGCGCGGCGTTGGGCATGGCAATTGCGTCGAAGTTAAATGCCGCACCGATGGCGATCCTTTTGCCGGCCGCATTTGTATTGCGGTTCCTGCAAATCAGCGACGGCACCGTGGACGAAGGGTATAGACCGTGGACCGTGGACGATGATGCTCAAAATCGTCAACACTTGCACCTGGCGCAAGTGCAGGTGTCGTCAATCGTTAATCGTCAATCGGATTTGTCACTGATCACTATTTACTTGATCGCCGGCGGTATCGCCACGATTTTGTTCTTCCGTATCTTTCAGCCTTATGCCTTCAGCGGACTCGGTCTCAATCCGGCGTGGCTGGCAAATATCCGCGAGTTACAGGCGCAGTCCAGCGGAGATGTGGACGTTCCTTTTGCATTGCAATGGGCGCGGCGTTCACACCTTTATTCGTTCGAGAATCTAACCACGTGGGGACTCGGTCTTCCGCTTGGCATCCTCGCGTGGATCGGTTTTCTGTGGATGGGCTGGCGCGTGATCAAAGGCGAATGGAAGCATGCCTTACTCTGGGGTTGGACTACGTTGTATTTCGGCTGGCAGTCTCTGGCATTTAATCCAACCATGCGGTATCAACTACCGATCTATCCGTTGTTGTGCATGATGGCGGCGTGGGCGATCTTTGAATTGGTGAATATCAAATCTTCACGAAAGACGTATTACGTAATACGTATTACGTCTTTCGTCGTTGGCATAACCGTCCTCGTTTCAACCTTTGCCTGGGCTTATGCTTTCACGCGCATCTACGCTCGTCCGCATACGCGCGTGGCGGCCACGCGTTGGATCTACCAAAACCTGCCCGGGCCGATCACGATCAAGCTCGAAACGGAATCCGGCCTAACGCAACAACCTGTGCCTTTTCCTTATGCATCCAACATTCAAGCTGGAGTACCGTTCATCACTTCATTTACAGCCAATGCAGATGGCGTCGTTAATGAAATTTATCTCCCACATGTGACGGCTTTGTCGCTTCAATTGGCGCCACCTTCCACTGACCCAGCTGCACCTCCAGTTGAAATACTGTTACCGGATGCAAACCCCGCTTCGACCCAGACCCTCAGCCTGGTCTTTGACCTCAAGCCGGATACGCCCTCTGAGCTGGCCCTGGCCAACGCGATGCTCGTATCCACGTTTGCATCTTCATCCAACGGCCGCGGTACGGAATACACTTTGACGTTAAGCAAACCGGTCACGCTGGTTAAAGGCCAGACTTATTTCCTGCGTCTTGAGTCCACCGGCGTGCTGACTTTGGCTGGCGCCGCGCCGATTAACGAAACATCCTGGGATGACGGTCTGCCCCTGCGCATGGACGGTTACGATGGCTTCGGCGGTTTATATAACGGCACTTTGAACTTTGAGATGTATTGGGACGACAATCTCGATAAAGTGAATCGTTTTACCAGCACGTTAGCTCAAGGCGATTACATCTTTGTCACATCCAATCGTCAATGGGCTTCTGTGACTCGTATCCCGGAACGCTTTCCGCTTACGACAGAATACTACCGCGCTCTGATCGGTTGTCCGCCAGAGAAGGATGTGATCTGGTGCTACAACATCGCAAAGCCGGGACAGTTCAACGGCGAGTTGGGATTCAAACTTATTCAAGTTTATGACTCCTTCCCAACGCTTGAGGTCCCCGGGCTATTCAAGTGGGAATTCAACGATCAATTTGCCGAGGAAGCCTTCACGGTCTATGACCATCCGAAGGTGTTGATCTTCCAAAAGACAAAAAACTTCGATATCAACGCAGTACGTCTGCATCTGGGCATGGTGGATATTTCAAACGTTGTTCATCTCACGCCCAAGCAAGCGAGCAACTACAAAACGCTCATGCTTCCCGCGGATAAACTCGCCCAGCAACGCGCCGGCGGAACGTGGTCTGATCTGTTTAGTTACGATTGGATTCAAAATAAACATCCCATCGTTGGGCTTGTACTCTGGTATGGCTTTATCTTCCTGCTTGGCCTGGTCGCCTATCCGATTACGCGGCTGGCATTGCCTGCGTTGGGTGATAAAGGTTATCCCGTCAGCCGATTTGTCGGCATGTTATTACTTGCTTATGTTTCGTGGCTGGTCAGTTCGCTGGGCGGCTCTTACACGCGGAGGACCATCGGCATAGTGTTTGCCGTTTTAGCGGTGGCAGGCATAAGTCTCGGCTGGATGCGAAGGGATGAATTGTGCGCAGAGTGGAAGTCCAACCGTCGCTACTTTTTGATCGTCGAAGGACTGTTCCTCGCCTTCTTTATCTTTGACCTGCTCATTCGTTTCGGGAATCCTGATTTGTGGCATCCCGCAAAAGGCGGCGAACGTCCGATGGACTTTTCGTATTTCAACGCGGTCTTGAAGAGCACGTCTTTCCCCGCGTATGATCCGTGGTTCGCGGGCGGCTACATCAATTATTACTATTACGGATTCGTAATCGTGGGTACTCCCGTCAAATTGCTTGGCATCGTGCCTTCGATTTCTTATAACTTGATCCTGCCGACTTTGTTCGCGATGGTCGCGCTGGGTGCGTTTTGCGTGGCTTGGAATCTTGTTGAAAAGGATGAAACTTCATCCTTGCTCTCTGGCCTCTCCGCTTCACTTATGACTGTCCTGCTGGGCAATCTTGGGACGGTTCGGATGCTCTTCCAGGGTTTTCAGCGCATGGCCGCGCCCGGCGGGATGATTGACGATGTCAACGTGGTGCAAAGATGGCTGTGGGCTTTTAAAGGTTTATATTATTCTTTAACCGGCGGCTCGCTTCCTTTCGGGCGTGGAGACTGGTACTGGTTCCCGAGCCGCGTCATCCCCGCGCCCGGTGACGTGGAGCCGATCACAGAATTTCCGTTCTTTACTTTCTTATACAGTGACTTGCACGCGCACATGATCGTCCTGCCGCTGGCATTACTGGCTTTGCTATGGGCGCTTTCGTTGATCAAGTCGCGGGCGAAGATGGAGCGTGGTTCGTGGCTGGCTTCCTTCCTGCTTGGCGGACTCGTCTTCGGCGCGCTGTTCCCAACAAACCTATCGGATATTTATACTTATCTATTGATCGGCCTGGCTACGTTGACCTATGTTATCTGGTTCCACGCGGACATTGCGGACATGCGCTGGTTGCCTCAATTGCCAGAGACTGTTAAGCGATTGCTGATTACTGGTGTTGGTATCGTTGCGCTTGTGTTTCTTTCTTATGCATTCTATGAACCGTATCGTGCCTGGTACGCGCAGGCCTACGGCTCAGTGGATCCGTGGCTTGGCGCTCACACGCCAATCTGGTCATATCTCACGCAATGGGGATTGTTCCTGTTCATCATCGTGGCATGGATGGCGTGGGAAACGCGCGAGTGGATGGCGGCTGTGCCGGTCTCTGCCCTACGTAAATTAAGGCCGTATCAAATTTTGGTCGAGTTAATCCTGGCGGCTTTGATCGCGCTGTTGGTTTACTTTTTGATTACAGGCGTCAGCGTCGGTTGGCTGGCTTTACCTATGGCCGCCTGGGCAGGGATTTTGCTTCTACGTCCGGGTTTGCAAGACGAAAAACGCCTTGTATTATTTTGGGTCGGGACGGCTTTGCTCATCACGATGGTCGTGGAAGTGGTGGTGGTGCGCGGCGATATTGGCCGCATGAACACGGTCTTCAAATTCTATCTTCAATCCTGGATATTGTTCGCGCTCAGTGCTGCGGCTGCCTTTGGCTGGCTATTAACAGAAATAGACAAATGGTTCCCACGCTGGCGTAACATCTTCCAATTGGGAGTTGCCCTGCTCGCGGCGGGCGCATCCCTATTTACGTTCTCAGCCGCCACTGATAAGATGGCTGATCGCATGGCGTTGGAAGCTCCGCATACGCTCGATAGCATGACTTATATGAAATACGCCCAGCAATGGGACGGCCAGTTGATGGACTTGAGCGAAGACTATCGCGCCATCCGTTGGATGCAGGATAATGTGAAGGGTTCGCCGGTCATTGTGGAAGCCAATTGCACGGAATATCGCTGGTGCACGCGTTTTACCATTTATACGGGCCTGCCGGGTGTAGTGGGTTGGAACTGGCATCAACGTCAACAGCGCGCTTTAATGGCGCCCAATGCAGTCACAGATCGCGTGACAGAGATAGGGAATTTTTATCTCTTGAATGAGCCGGATATGTTCCTGCCTTTCCTGAAAAAATATGGCATTAAATATATTGTCGTTGGTCAACTTGAACGCATCCTATATCCTGATGGTGTGGGCAAGTTCGAGCAATATGACGGGAAATACTGGCGTTCAGTCTATTCCGACACAAACACGGTAATCTATGAGGTTTTACCGTAAAGTGTTTATGTAGAAATAATGTCACCCTGAGCGACCCGCACCTGCGGTGTGGGCAGGTGTAGCGAAGGGTCTCTATTGCGGAATACGAGACTCTTCGGTCGCGAAGAACGCTCCCTCAGAGCGACATAGTGTTTTTGAGACAAGTGTGCATAATATTCAATACGAACTACGTATTACGCAAAGGAGCGCCCATTGATATTCCACATCACATCCCGCGTTGAATGGCAGGCCGCGCAGACACGCGGTGACTATCGCGCTCCCAGCCTCGAGACCGAAGGCTTTATTCATATGTCCACACCAAAACAAGTTTTGCATGTGGCAAATACCTTCTACCACGGACAAAGTGACCTCGTGCTGCTGGTTGTTGATGAAACGCGTATCTCCCTGAGCCGAAGCCCTGACCCTGAACGAAGTGAAGGGGAAGGGGCAGTCGAAGGGCAATCGCGGGTCAAATGGGAAGCGCCTGCCGGTCCGCCCGCTTTAGGTATTTCGCCGGATGATAAATTTCCGCATGTTTACGGTCCGCTAAATTTTGATGCTGTCGTTGATGTATTGGACTTTAATCCAGATGTCAACGGAAACTTTCAATTACCCGTTTCACTGATTACTGTTGACTGACCACTAATAACTATGATCGCCTTCATCTCCTGGTACTTCCTGCTCGTCATATTAGGTTGGATAACTTTTCCGCTCGTCTATCGCCTCTTTCCCAATTTCGCGGATCGCGGCTATAGTCTTGCGCGCGCGGCAGGTCTGTTGATCTGGGGATATATTTACTGGCTATTCACATCGCTTGGCATTTCACAAAATGACGCAGGCGGAATCCTGCTTGCCCTCGCCATCCTCACCGGGTTAAGTGTTTGGTCAACACTTGCACCGCACGCAAGTGCAGGTGTCGTAAATCGTAAATCTGAAATCGTAAATCACATAAAATCCAATCTTCGTTTGATCATTACAGTAGAAATTCTTTTCCTATCCGCTTTTGCTTTGCTTGCGTTTGTGCGCTCGGCAAACCCTGAAATACTCGGCACCGAAAAGCCGATGGAGCTGGCTTTCATCAATGCCATCCTGCGTTCGCCGACATTCCCGCCGCGTGACCCGTGGCTTTCGGGCTACGCCATTTCTTATTATTATTTTGGCTACCTGCTCACGGCCATGCTTGCCAAGCTCACGCTTGTCCCCGGTACGCTGGCTTTCAACTTAATGCTGGCGCTTGTCTTTGCACTCGGCGCGCTCAGCGCATATGGTATTCTTTATAACCTGCTTGCTCTAACTTCAGACCATGGACGATGGACGGTGGACGGTGGGATCGTCCATGGTCCACGGTCTACGGTCCCTCTGCTTGCCCCGCTTTTTCTTCTCCTCGTTTCCAATCTCGAAGGCTTTTTTCATGTGCTGTATACAAGCGGCTCGATCCGTAGTGCGGCCTTTTGGAAATGGCTTGACATCAAAGACCTGACCGAAGCCCCTGTTCCACCTTATCATTGGTTCCCCGAGAACTTTTGGTGGTGGTGGCGCGCCTCGCGCGTGGTGCAGGATTATGACCTTGCAGGTCACGCACAAGAGATCATTGACGAGTTCCCGTTCTTCTCTTTTTTGCTTGGAGACTTGCATCCTCACATCCTTGCCATTCCATTTGGATTACTCGCTATTGCAGTGGCGTTCAATATCTATCTCGGCGCTTCACACAACGACTTGACCCTCTTTGGCGCAAAACTGCATTTATCTCCCGTTGACTTTACCTTCGCGGCCCTTGTCCTCGGCGGATTGGCCTTCCTCAACACCTGGGATATCCTCATCGCTGCAACGTTGATCGTCTTCTCTTACATCTTGTTCCGCGTGCGTGAAGACGGCTGGCGCTGGGATCGTATTGAGGACTTGATCTTATTTGGGCTTCCGCTTGCCATTCTTGCCATCGCGTTGTACCTGCCTTTTTATCTTGGTTTCTCATCTCAAGCAGGCGGCATCCTTCCCAACCTGGTTAACCCGACGCGCGGTGCTCACCTGTGGATGATGTTCGCGCCTTTGTTCGTTCCCATCATTGCATATCTTTTCTGGTTTAGTGATAAACCAAAAGTCACCTGGTTGCGGACCGCGGCCCTCGTGATCGGTTTTGTGCTTTTGCTGTGGGGCATTTCATGGCTGCTTGCTTTTATCGTTCAATTCAAGGAACCTGTCATCGCCGCGCAATACTTGAAATCACAGGGAGTCCAGAATATCGGCGAACTCTTCAAGGCCGCCTCCGCCCGCAGACTTGCCTACATCGACGGATTGATCACCTTGTTGGTTGTTCTCATCCCTGCTCTTGGATATTTATTGTCCACAGACCACAGACCGCAGACCACAGACGATCGTCCATCGTCTACAGCGTCCCCTTTGGGAATCGTCCATCGTCAACAGCGTCCCCTTTGGGGATCGTCCAACACCTTCATCTTTCTTCTCATCTGCCTCGCCTCGCTCCTCATCCTTGGCCCAGACTTCATTTACCTGCGCGACCAATTTGGCTGGCGGATCAACACCATCTTCAAGTTCTATTATCAAGCATGGATGTTATCGAGTATTGCCGCCGCGTTTGCCACTGCCATGCTTCTTAAAAACCTGCGCGGCTTGACGAATGTGCTCTTCCGCATCGTGATAGGATTGCTCATTTTTGCATCGTTGATCTACCCGGCCTTTAGTGTTTTCAGTAGGACCAATAATTTCAAGCCTGGTTTTGATTTGACCCTTGATGACTTTGACAGGGTGAAGCGCGAGAATCCGGACGAAGCCTCCGCAATTTTGTTTTTGGGATCAGTCCCCGATGGAGTCATAGCCGAGGCCGTTGGCGGAAGTTATAGCGGCTACGCGCGCATATCCACTTACACGGGACTCCAGACCGTCCTGGGTTGGCCCGGACATGAGGGTCAATGGCGGGGCGGATACGAGGAACAAGGCTCTCGTCAGGATGATATCCAGTTATTGTATTCCACCCCCAAATGGGAAACAGCCAATGGGATTCTGGGAAAATACAATATTCGCTATGTGTATATCGGCTCTCTCGAACGGACAACCTACAGCTTGCAGGAGGAAAAATTCCGCGCCCACTTGAAGACCGTTTTTCAACAAGGCCTTGTGACCATTTACGAAGTCCCGTAATTTATTGGATTCCGAAGTCTTCGCGGCACTTGCACCTGCATGCAAGTACAGGTGGGCTCTCTGTGGGCTCCCAAATCCGGCGATGAAAATTAATTATGCCAACCAAACGTTTAAATTTTCGGATTTGGGGGAGGCTAGGGAGGGGGCAAATTCCCGCCAAAGCAGGCGCGGATACCATCGAAATGAACACCTTCGTGCAACACCGCTATAATTTCACGAACGCAGCGGAAAGTCATGTGGAGAAGTTGACAAATTTCAACAAGTACTGATACGCAACGGATGCAAACAAACCCTTAAGGCTTGTTCTATTTATGTTTGAGAAGGGATAGATATTTCTGGCCTCGAGTAGTTTAATTTAGAACTAAGCCGAGTTATGTATATATTGTGTTTAAACTCTCTTGGAATAATAATCAAAGTTGTTTGTATTCAAAAAGTTAAAATAAATGTAATAAGAGGAGGACTATTGTGAATAGAGCCTTTTCGAGTTTTGCATTAATTAAGAACAGTTTTGATGATGGAGAAGATTATATTGGCGCTTATGTGCCACTACTCTTAAATTTATTTATGAAAAAGGGGTACACAAGAGTAGTTATTGAAACTATCTGTGAGGATTTTGGAATTGAATACGGGTTTGGAATTCCACGCCATCCTATGGAAACAATCCTTAATAGGATGAAATCAAAGTATATTAAAAAAATGGACTTACAATTTCGGTTAATGTTGCAGAAGTAAATAAACGTGCAAAAGAGATCGATTTTCAAAGTGAAATTCAAAAATATGACTGGTTAATTGAAAACTTTGTAAATTTTTGCAAAGGTTTCAACCTTTCAGTGGAAATATCGCATGAAGAAGCAGATAAGTTGTTTACAGACTTTTTGCGGGAACATGATTTAGATATTATTTTTGCGGCATTTGAAGACGATATGACATCTCTTTTGCCTGGTGATAATGAAGTCAACGAGCCAGATAAAAAATACCTTGTAAACCGATACATTAACATGCTTATGAAACAAGGTGGTAATCATGCTGAATATGTAATTCAGTGTGCAGTCGGTCACAATTACGCAAGTACCATTTTGTACAGAGAGTTTTTGAATATTCGAGGACGAGGCATTTGTGCAAATTGCTATTTGGATGTTGGAATTTTATTTGACTTGACAGGAATCAATGGGGGTTTTCGAAGAAAATCAGCTTCAGATTTCTTAGCGTTGCTAAGAAAAAAAGGTTCAAAACTACATATTTTTCGCCATAATTTCGAAGAATTTCTTCGAATTATTGAAAATTGTCTTTCATGGATTAACAATAAGTATTATGATCCAGAAAAGGCAAGTCGAGCATTGCAGTTTTTCCAAGATCAAGGCTTTGGAAGTGCTGAAATAAATTTGTTTATTGAAAATATATCAGTAACTCTTGATAAAAGCCATATTGACATTGTTGATTCTTTTGACCCTAACTTAAGACAGGAATATCAAATCGATAGAGAAATATTTAAGCAGCAATTGCTACACTTTTATAAATCAGATGGATGGAAATTTGAGCAAGAAGAAAAACAAAATACTATTGAACGAGATATAAACTCTGTAGAAACAATATACAAACTAAGAGGGGATATTGCTCCTAGAAGTCTTAATGACGCGAATCATGTTCTTGTAACCACCAATAGCGGTTTAGCATATGTATCTGTTTTGTTTGAAAGAAATGAAATAAAGCGAGGTTACTTCACGATTCCAACTGTTTTGACAGATATTTTTATTGGAACATTTATTTGGGCACAAGAGCCTGCAAAGATAGTTGAAGATTTTAGTAGAAGCAAGTTGATTGCTTACACAAATGCTTTTATTGCTCCGAAGCCTAATTTGTTAAGAAAATTTAAGCAACAGGTAGAATTGGCAAAGCGTAATACTGTTAATCCAATTTCTGAAGAGAGTGCGATATTGCTATTGGAAAGTGAGCTCTCGCGTCGTTTGATTGCTGATAAAACATTAGGTGATCCAGATAGAATCACCGCTCAAACCCCCTATGAGGTTTTTGAGGAGGTAAAACACTCTTTAGTACGCGAAGAGAAAAATCGAACAGATGATGCTCTGAAGTCTCTTGAAGATGAAAGAAATGAGAAGGAAAAAGCGAAAAAACGCTTAGAGTCTCAAACAACAAATATCAAGCACCGTATTGATATTATAGCGGTGTGGGGTAGAAAAATAGTTTTTTGGCTTTTGTTTGTGTTGATGATTGTCTTTCTTGCTATTAATGAATTTCAAGAGCCTAAATCAACCTTTACAAAAGCTGTAAATTATCTTGTTGCGCTAATCAGCTTGCTCTCAGGAATTACGATCCTTGCTCTTGGTGCCAAAGCGGAGGAATGGATTCGTAGCAAACTTAGTGAAATGTTTCTTCCAACTAAAGATAAACTAGATAATTGACCTTTCTAAATACTAAATTATATATATATAACCGAAAAATCTTTCCTAAAACCCCTCTGCCACATACTCCCCCCAGATACCACAGAGCGTGTTGCAAACATCTGCTCCACAGCCTATTTAACCACTATTTACCAGTTTGGGAACGATCAGTTGGATTCCAACAGGTGCTTAAACGCGGGTAAAATTGCCACCATGAACTCCGGACTCCAAAAAAACGAAGGCTGGCTGTATGGGCTGGCCTTTCTTATCGCCCTCAGCCTTAGACTGGCGCAGCTCGGCGCGCTCCCGCTTGGGGACTCAGAAGCCGCGTCCGCGTTGCAAGCCTTGGGCATCGCGCAGGGACTCAAACCCGCGCTTGGCCCACAGCCTGCGTACATTCTGTTGACCGCTCCGTTGTTTTTCCTCTACGGCGGCGGGACAAATTTTCTGGCGCGCCTCGTCCCGGCGTTTGCGGGCAGTTTCCTTGTCTTTGCCCCCATGCTGTTTCGCGGACGTTTTAGATCCGCCGCGCCCGTTATGTTTGCCTTTTTCCTCGCCCTTGACCCGGGGCTTGTAGCCCTCTCCCGCAGTGCATCAGGCACAATCCTTGCCGTAACATTCCTGTTTTTTGCATGGGGTTTCTGGAGTGCGGACAAAGTAACTTTGGCAGGTTTCTTCCTTGGGTTAACCCTGCTCTCAGGCCCGGCCATCTGGATGGGATTGCTCGGTCTCGCGATAGCATGGGCGCTTCAAAACTTCATCGAACCCAAAAAGCAACTTGCCGAAGAAGTATCTCTCGAACAAACGCCCGACGCTCCACGCTCCACTCTTCGCGCCCCACGCTTAACGCTCCTTTTCTCCACCCTCATAACCTTCATCCTCATCGGCACGCTCTTCTTCCTCGCGCCAAATGGACTGAGCGCCGCGTTGGCTTCCATCCCGGCTTACACCCGTGGCTGGGCGCAACCTTCAGGCATCCCGACCGCGCGTCTCCTGGCATCGCTGATCGTCTATGAACCTCTCCCCGTTTTGCTTGGGCTGATATGTATCATCCGCGCCTGGTGGCATGGACGACGCCGCGCGATGCGCTTGAGCATTTGGATGCTGGTCGCGTTACTGCTTGCAATTTTCTATCCTGCGCGCCAGGTTACTGACCTTATATGGGCGATCATGCCTCTGCTTGCACTTGCCTCCATTGAACTCGCGCGTCATTTCGTGATCTTCCCCGAAGAACGCACTGAAGTACGCGGTGTGGCTCTGCTTACAATATTTATCCTCGTCTTCGCCTGGCTTGACCTTGCTTCCATCTCATGGACTTCCTTCCCATCTGCGCAAGCCAACTTGCGCGTCTGGCTCTTCTTCGGCGCGCTTATTCTGCTTCTCCTGAGCATCCTGCTGATTGCCGCAGGCTGGTCTGTTCGCACGGCCAAACTTGGCGGCCTGTGGGGATTGACAATTTCACTTGGCGTTATCACACTTGCGTCCACTTTCGGCGCGGCTGGTTTGCGCGGCGCGTATGCCCCTGAATTTTGGCCTGCCGAGACTCGCCCCGCCCAAGCCGATCTCCTGCTGGCGACTGTGGATGATCTCTCCGATTGGAGCGCGGGGGATAAAACGATCCTGCCGGTTATCATCAGTGGTGTTCGATGTTCCGCGCTTGAATGGCTCTTGCGCGAGCATCAGGTTACGGTGGTACAAAGCCTCGATATTTCAACGTCGCCTGCATTGGTGATCACGCCGTTGCAAAATGATTTTGGCCTTGCCGCATCTTATCGCGGCCAGGATTTTGCCTGGGATCAAACCGTATCCTGGGACGCCTCCCTCATCAACGATTGGGTGCGCTGGTTGACTCTTCGTCAAATGCCCACCACTTCTGACGCGATTATTTTATGGGCGCGCGCCGATCTCTTTTTGGATACTGCGCATCCTGTCGCCCCTTGAATTGTTTCCGTTATGATGACTCATTCCTCCCCCCCATCTACAATTGCCATAGACGGTCCCGCCGCCTCAGGCAAATCCACTATCGGACTGCGCCTCGCGCACGCGCTTGATTACACCTTCTTTGATACCGGCGTGATGTATCGCGCGGTCGCGTGGCTGGCCCTGCAACGCGGCCTTGACCTGCTTGATGAAGCCGCTGTGACCAAACTTGCCGAGGAAGCGGATCTCGATATTCACCCCGCATCGAAAGAAGACGGCCGCGCCTGTGACGTGTTAGCCGAAGGACAGGATGTCACCTGGGAAATACGCCACCCCGAAGTGGACGCGAACGTATCGGTTGTGTCTGCGTATCCAGGCGTGCGCCGCGCGTTATCAGCACAACAACGCAGGATCGGCTTACGCGGCAAAGTTGTGATGGTGGGACGCGATATCGGAACCGTCGTCCTGCCCGAAGCAGATTTGAAGATCTATTTGGACGCGTCCGCGGAGGAACGCGCCACGCGGCGTTATAACGAGATCATCGCCAGAAACGAACAAGCTGAATATAACGAGATCCTCTCCAAGGTCCGCGCGCGAGACCGGATCGATTCCACGCGCGCGGTTGCACCGTTGAAGCCCGCTGAAAACGCAGTCATCCTTGACTCCGATAAATTATCCGCAGATGAAGTCTTTGAACGTGTGATGGAGTTATGTAAATGAATGGTGAATATCGTGTTCCATGGCACATACAATTGATGCGCCCAACCCTGCGGGCTGCTTTCCGCATGCTCTTTCGTATTCTGGGACGTGTGAAGATCACGGGGGTTGAGAACGTGCCGTTCAAGCAGGCTTATATAGTGGCGATAAATCATATTTCGATCTTCGACCCGCCGTTGCTGGTTGCTTTCTGGCCTGAGACCGCCGAAGTAATTGGCGCTTCGGATGTGTTTGAGAAAAAAGGACAAGGCCTGGTCTTGAAGTTGTATGGTGTCATCCCAGTGCATCGCGGTGATTATGATCGTGTGTTGCTCGAGACAACAATAGATGTATTAAGGTCGGGTCGCCCGCTTGTGATCGCACCGGAAGGCGGGCGCTCGCATGAGACTGCCCTGCATCACGCCAAACCCGGCGTGGGTTATATTATTGAACGCGCAAATGTGCCGGTCCTGCCGGTTGGTCTCGTGGGCACGACCGATGATTTTTGGCAGCGCGCCAAACGCGGCGGAAAGCCGCAGCTTGAAATTCGCATCGGCAAGCCTGTTCACTTCCCTCCGATGACCGAAAAAGGTGCGGCTCGCCGCGAGGCCCGCCAGCAGTATGCGGACCTGGTGATGAGCCACATCGCGGGCTTGTTGCCTTCCGAATATCGAGGAGTCTATGCAGACTCTGTCATTCTCCCCTAAGCCCACAGAGACCTCCGAGTTCCTAAGAACTTGGAGGTTTGACTCTAAACGCACGATGTAGTGTTTCAGACTATAATTTCAGTATCTTACGATTCTTGTGTCGCTCTGAGCGAGTGTTCGCTGCGAGCGAAGAGTCTCAGTAAAGTCCGGGAGATTCTTTGTCGCCAGAAGAGCGCTGGCTTCTCAGAATGACAAACTTGTGATTTACTGAATTTATCATAGATTCAAATATGAGCTTTATTTTCACACTTCTAACCAGCATGGCATTTCCGTCCTTGCCCACGCCTGTGGGGTGGGTGGTGTGGTTGTGTTTGTTGGGTGTACTTATCTATAGCCTGTATTACTGGCGGACTTTACAGCCGGCCTGGAAGGGAAGCTCGTGGGGGATTTTCATCGTTTTGTTAGTTCTGACTCCCATCACCAGTTTATTCATTGGTTTGCGTTTTTCCAACGGCTCGGCTTTGCCGATCCCCGGCGTGCCATCCACGCTTTCGCCCGGTTCCGCATTGATGATATTTTCCGCAATTCCGTGGATTCTCGCAGGCGGCTTTCTGGGACCCATTGGCGCGGCCGTGGTCGGGTTGCTGGCCGGAGCATTGCGCGGTGCGTGGGATTCGTTCCAATTCTTTACTGCGCTTGAATATGCGTTGTTGGGCGTGCTATTCTCCGTCAATGTGCACCAGAACTTCCGTACAACGGCTTACCGTGTGGCGCGCCAGCCATTCGTCAGCGCGTTGGTGCTCATTCCCCTGCATACAATTCTTTATATTATCGGTACGTTCCTCTCGATCAAAGCGGATATTCCACCTGAGGCCCGCCTTGATTTTGCCTTGACCAGTTCGTGGGTGGCCACGCTTAGCTTCGCGGGAGAGGTATTGATCGCGGGCCTGGTTGCGCAGATCATTGCTCTAGTGGCTTTCCCCGCCGCCTGGGGAAGTAAAGGACCGCTTCAACCTTCCCCCACAGAAAAAAGTTTGGAGATCCGCTTCCTGATCGGAACGGGTACTTTTATTTCATTGCTCTTATTGACCCTGCTGATCGGCGATTGGGTGGTGGCCGGCCGCGCCGCCCGCCAAATGTTGGAAAAGCGCCTTTCAAGCACAGCCGAATCAGCCGCGCAGAGTGTGCCGTTCTTTTTTGAAACTGGCCAGAATCTGGCGGTGCAGTTGGCCTCAGAACCGCGCCTGCTCGAAGCCACAGACCCCGAACTTTCGTCCATTATCGGACAGCGTATTAAGATGGTGCCTTATTTCGATCAGCTCTTTGTCATTGATGCCCAATCAGTGGATTTACTGGCAGGTTATCCCGAGTCTGAGCGCAAGAGCTTTGCACTTTACGCAGAAGAACGTACGGGACTAACGCTTGCATCCAGCGGCGTATTGACCCAGATCTATTCCATTCCTCCGCTTCAAGCGGATGGATCGGCGCGCGCATCGTTTATGGTGGCGATCCTGGATGGATCGGGCCAGGTGCGGCGCATATTGATCGGCCGTACCACATTGGAAACAAACCCGGTGACTCAGCCATTGATCACGAGTTTGAAAAGCATTAAAGATTTGCATGGCACCGGAATTTTGCTTGATGAGAATGGCCGTATTATTTATCACTATTCAGAAAGTGGACAAGCTCCAGCGTCCTTTGATGTGGAACCCGGTAAGGATGCCCGTTTCTTTAACGACACCGCATCAGACGGGACCCGGCAACTGGTCTACTATCAACCGGTTCGAGGGCGGCCCTGGGCTGTTGTATTCACGGTCCCTGCTCAGCAGGTACAGCAACTGGCATTGAATATTGCCATGCCGCTTTCCATCATGATCATTCTGCTGGCATTGCTCGCGTTGATTTCTTTGCGGGTGGGTCTGCGCGTGGTAACGCGATCCCTGCAAACACTCGCAGTGGAAGCTGACCGTATCGCGCAGGGCAAACTCGATCATCCGCTCCAGGTGGAAGGTGTGGATGAAGTTGGGCAATTGCGCCGTGCCTTCGAACAGATGCGCGCCAGTTTGCAGTCGCGGCTCGAAGAATTGAATCGTTTATTGCACGTCAGTCAGCGCGTGGCGTCCAGCCTTGAAATGCAGGATGCCGTTCAACCCGTGCTGGAAGCGATCCAGTCCATTGGCGCAAGTTCTGTACGCGTGGTTCTCTCACCATCCATCCTGCCAGACACGCCGATTGAACTGCCGTCTCGTTTTGCATCCAGCCCGGCGGGTGATATCTATGCCCATCTTGACGATCAGATACTCGCACTGGCACGGAAACATGAACAAACCGTCATCCCGAACATGACGCGCACGCGTGAGTTCGTGCTTGATCTAAACCAGACGCAACCTCAGGCTTTACTGGCAGTGGCCCTGCGTCATGAGAAGCGTTATTATGGTGTAGTATGGGCCGGTTTCGACCAACCTCACGCCTTTACAGAATCGGATATCCGCTTTGTGACTACGCTGGCTGGTCAGGCCGCTTTAGCGGTGGCAAACGCCCGCCTCTTCCTGAACATTGAAGCAGCTCGCCGTCAATTGGAAGCGATCCTCAATTCCACACCTGATCCCGTTTTGGTGACCGACTCGCGCAATCGCTTATTGCTGGCTAACCGCGCCGCAAATCAGGCATTGGGCACGCCGGCGCGTCAAGATGAACATTCCTCCACTGAAAAGATTGTCAAACAAAGGGCCCTGCTTGATCTATTACAGAGTTCTTCCCAGGAAAAACAATCCGCCGAGCTTGTTCTTCCCGACGGGCGGACATATTTTGCCACGGCATCTTCTGTCGTGGTGGAAGGACACTCCATTGGCCGCGTGTGTATCCTGCGTGATATTACACACTTCAAAGAATTGGATACGATGAAGTCTGATTTTGTGGCGACGGTCAGCCATGATTTGCGCTCGCCACTTACGCTGATGCGCGGTTATGCAACCATGCTCGAAATGGTCGGTGAGATAAACGAACAGCAGCAGGGCTACGTCAGGAAGATCATTATCGGCGTTGAGAATATGTCGCGCCTGGTGAATAATCTGCTGGACCTGGGCCGCATCGAAGTGGGCGTCGGGTTACAGGTCGAGAATGTTTCGGTGCTCGATATCCTTGAACGCGTGACCAGCACATTGCAATTACAAGCCACGCAAAAGAATATTTCCTTGAATGTCGAGTTGCCCAAGGACATGCCCAATGTCATCCAGGCAGACCAGGCTCTTCTACATCAAGCCGTTTATAACCTCGTCGAAAACGCGTTGAAATATACGCCCGAGGGCGGCAGTGTGACGATTAACGCCAGCACTAAGGATAATTCATTGATCTTTTCAATTGCAGATAATGGCATCGGTATTTCGCCTGATGATCTTCCCAGATTGTTTGAAAAATTCTATCGAGGCTCCCAGCGCGAAGCGCGCGCCCAGCATGGCACCGGGCTTGGCCTGGCCATTGTCCGTTCGATCGCGGAACGGCATGGCGGCAGGGTCTGGGTGGATAGTAAACTGGGCAAGGGTAGTATGTTCTATTTGCAAATCCCTCTGACACACAAAAAAGAAGCTTAATTCTACAAAGAAGGAATCTGTGTTGTAATCCCGCGCGCTCCTGCAAAACTGGAGCGCGCACACTTTTCCCGATCCTGCATGCGTCTGCAAATGGAATGACCGCGCTGGAAGCGGTCTACAATGGCATTACTGCTTTCAAGGAGCCGCACAGCCACAAACAGGTATCAACATGGATGCCTGTTATTCGGCAGTAACTCTTTCTTGAGATTTCCGGGATTTTTAAAATCCCGGGGTTTTTCGTTCGTTTAGTATTCTACTGCACGCGGCAGAGACTTGGCTTGCTTTACCCATTCTGCAACCTGGTCTGCTGTAGGTAGTTTGCGGACTTTCTTCTTCTCGTCGTTGATCATTTTTAAGTTCTCAAACAGATTACCGGCCTGGCGTTTTGCGAGTTCGCGAACCGTATCCACGCCTGCGGCTTCGAGCAGGTCTGCATATTCCGAGCCGACGCCCTTGATGCGATACAAGTCCGCGCGGTTGACCCATTCAAGGATCTGATGATCGCTCACATCAATCTGCATTGCTAAATCTTTGCGGTCGGCAGAAGTGTCACCTTTCTTAAGCAAAGCCTCTGTAGTGCGAACACCGGCGCTTTGTAACTTCTCAGCAAACTTTTCGCCGATCCCTTCGATATCAGTGATTGTTGGCATAATATTTCTCCTTTCAAATAGATATTTCTATATTAATACATATTCCTCTTAAAATCAACCTGTTTTGAAAATTGACGAGGCGCAAGTTCACCTGTTTGATGCTCAACGACTAATCTTCCTTCATCCATCTCTTTACCGCCGCGTGCGGGTGCTCGTAAGCGATCAGCGCATCCAGTAATTTGTTGGGGTCAGATTCGCAACATAACACGTCGCGATGTTCAGGGAAGATGAAGCCTTCACTTACGGCATGGTCTATGGCGGCCAGCAGGGATTTGAAATAGTCACGGATATTCAACAGACCAACCGGCTTTTCGTGCGCACCGGTCTGCGCCCAGGTAATGGTTTCAAAGAGTTCATCGAATGTGCCATAACCACCGGGCATGGCAATGTAACCTTCGGCGAGTTCATGCATGCGCGCTTTGCGTGCGTGCATATCAAGTGACACGTCCATGCGCGTCAGGCCGGTATGCGCCAGCGCGGGAGTATTCATGGATGGGATAATCACGCCGATGACCTCGCCGCCCGCTTCCAACGCACCGTCGGCAACTGCTCCCATTAGACCGGTTTTGCCTCCGCCGTAGATTAAACGGATATCCCTTTCAGCCAGAGTCCGGCCCATTTGACGCGCGCCAGTCATATAGTCCGCGTGGACCGAGTTTGATGATCCACAAAAGACACAGATAGATTTCATTTTGTCCATCCTGCCATGTTTGTTGAGAATATCCCGCAGTCCTCAGAAGATTGTATTGTTCCTGCTGCGGGATGATTAAATCGAGATGAATGTTGAGGTTAGAGTTGTATTAGACGAACTTTTTGGCGCTTGACTTTGCCTGAACAGAGTGCTATACAATTATATACTATGGATTATAAGGACTACTATAAGGTTCTTGGCGTGGCCCGCGATGCCAGTGAAAGTGAGATCCGCAAGGCATATCGCAAGCTGGCTGTGCAATATCACCCTGATAAAAACCCCGGCAATAAGCAGGCGGAGGAACGCTTTAAGGAAATCAATGAGGCCTATCAGGTACTCAGTGACGATAAGAAGCGCGCCCATTATGACCGTTTGGGCGATTCTTATTCGCGCTGGCAGACGAATGGCCGCCCCGGCAGCTTTAACTGGGATGATTTTGTAAGCCGCGGGCGCGGCGGTGGCGGTACGCGCGTGGATTATAGCGATATCGAAGATCTATTCGGAGGCGGTGGATTTTCGGATTTCTTCAGCACGATCTTTGGCACGGGCGCACGTACCAACCCGCAGGCACAGGGTTATCAACAGCCGGTGCAGATCAGCCTTGAAGAGGCTTATAACGGAACAATGCGCCAACTCCAGGCAGAGAAGCGCAAGATGCAAGTGCGTATTCCGGCGGGAGTGAAGACCGGCTCCAAAGTCCGCGTGGCGGGTGCGGGGCCTCAGGGACTTGACCTGTACCTGGTGATTGATGTTCTCGATGATAAACGCTATGAACGCGATGGCTATGATATTCATACCACGGCCAGCGTTGATGTATTTACCGCGATTTTGGGCGGCGAAGCGGATGTGGAAACTTTGGGCGGCAGGATCAAGTTGAATATCCCCGCAGGCACACAACCTGAGCAGGTCTTTCGCCTGGCGGGGCGCGGCATGCCGCATCTAAAAGATGCAAAAGCCAAAGGCGATCTTTTTGTGAAGTTGAAGGTACAAATCCCGAAGCAGTTGTCGTCCAAACAGTGTGAATTGTTGGAAGAAGCGTCAAAGATAAAATTTTAAAAAATGCCTGAAGAGTCTGTTTTTTTACCACCACTTACAGATCTTAGAGCCTATCCGAATTACTCTGGAGTCCGACAGCTTGCTGTCGGAATTACGGGAGCAAGCTCCCTGACTCCAGGGGTCATGGGTTATTCGGATGGGCTCTAAGCTGGACTATATCCATTTGGACATTAACAAAAAACAGGGTAAGCTAAGGCAAACACTCGACCAAGAGGTAACCTATGCTGACCCTGCACGCCGAATATATCACGATACTTAAAACCTTTGGGAGGTTGTTCTCGAAGCGCATTTGGGAACATGTCAAAATATTGCTGATAGGCGCAATCCTTTCGCCTGCTGAACGCACCGTTACAGCGGCATTGCGAGTGATGGGCTTGAGCGGTGAAAAACATTTTGAAAATTATCATCGTGTACTCAATCGTGCGGTCTGGTCGAGTTTGGAAGCCAGCCATATTCTATTGGGATTATTGATTAGTTTGACAATGTCACATTCGGTATATGCAGGTCACTTTGTCCGTATACCGCCATATATGGCACATCGTTGGCATCACCATATTTGGGTAATATGGCCTAAATTCATGCAGGAAGGCTGCATACGGTAGAGATGCCGAGCCGAATTCATAGAACAGATATTTAATGTGACATTGTCAAATTAGTACTTTTGCGAGTAGTGGTCCAATTGTGATGGGATTGGACGATACAATTGAACGTCGTCGTGGAGCGAAGATCAAAGCCCAAGGAATATACCGCGACCCTGTTCGTTCCAGCTATAGCCACTTTGTAAAAGCCAGTGGATTACGCTGGCTGAGTCTAATGCTGTTGACGCCTATTCCGTGGGCAGAGCGCGTCTGGGCGTTACCATTTCTAACTGTGCTTGCACCTTCTGAGCGCTACTACGCAGGCAAGGAGCGAAAACATAAGAAACTCACCGAGTGGGCGTACCAAATGGTCATGCAAACCCGTCGCTGGCTCCCCAAGCGCCTCCTGGTAATCGTAGCAGACAGTAGTTTTGCCGTGATTGACCTGCTCTGGCAGTTGCGCCAGTTGAAAAATCCGATTTGTATGATTACGCGCTTTCGTCTGGATGCCGCTTTGTATGAGCCAGTCGAACCTGCGCCAGGCAAGCTTGGTCGCCCACGCAAGAAGGGCAAACGCCTGCCAACTTTGGAAAAGATTGCAGAGGATAAACGTACTCGTTGGAAACGCATCACGGTGCAAGAATGGTATGGAGAGAAAAAACGTGATATTGAAATCACATCCCAGACTGCCGTCTGGTTTCACAACGGGAAACCGCCATTGCCAATTCGTTGGGTGATTGTGCGTGACCCAAAGAAGATATTCAAAACGCAAGCTTTATTATGCACAGACATCAAAGTCTCAGCAGAGCAAATCATCAAATGGTTCGTACGTCGCTGGCAAGTCGAAGTTACTTTTCATGAAGTTCGTACTCATTTAGGAGTAGAGACGCAAAGACAATGGGCTGACCTGTCGATTTTGCGAATCACACCTGCCTTGCTGGGTTTGTTTTCCATAGTGACCTTGCTGGCAAACTTACATGCCCAAAAACAAAAACTGCCTGTTCAACAAGCGGCATGGTATATCAAGAAACTGCCAACCTTTTCGGACGCTCTGAATATCGTGAAAACAACCTTACTCTCCCATCATCATTTTCCAACATCGCAGTTTTACAGTGATACCCGAAAACCACCACGCCTTCGCTCAATTTACCGCTTTTCTCGCTCTACTCATACCGTTATACAAGCACCATTTGGATAAAGTCCAGCTTAGGCGCA
>Ga0315273_10000112_pt1 | contig 68712 bp, 66 predicted proteins | sample YL17G02_0_MG_FD_205753 | JGI IMG/M metagenome (GOLD analysis project Ga0315273, IMG submission 205753) | Sediment microbial communities from Yellowstone Lake, YNP, Wyoming, USA - YL17G02_0 | ecosystem: Environmental > Aquatic > Freshwater > Lake > Sediment | place: USA: Wyoming | collected... | reverse complement strand
CGCCCAGCAGCTCTTCGACATCGCGATACGACAGCCCGTACCGCAGATACCACCGCAGCGCGAGGACGATGATCTCCGGTGGGAACCGAAAACCCTTGAACGCCGAACTCGGGACGGTGGAGATCGGACGCGAACGGTGAGGCCTCATCACGCCACCCTCACCGACCGGCGCGACCTTGCGCCAACGCAACAGTGCCGTTGACCGTGAGGCGATCGCTCGACCGATCCCCGACGATGCGCACCCAGGGCCGCGCCGCCCTGTTGGCAATAGAACAGATTGCGTCTTAGTGTACCCTCGAATGAATATGCTCTCCGAGCGGTTCGACGATCCTGCCTTCTACCTGGGCGACCCTCACGCCACGTACCGCCGCCTACGCGCCGAGGATCCAGTGCACTGGTACGAGGAGGGCGACTTCTGGGTCATCACGAAGTACGACGACATCAAGTTCATCTCGACGCACCCTCTTCTCTTCTCCTCGCGGGAGATCGCCATCCTCTCTGGCCTTCTGGAACGCCGGACCGGAACGCACGTGCAGCGGGACGACTCCCCGAGCGTGATGTTCATGGACCCGCCGAAGCACGCGCAGTATCGCAAGATCGTGAGCTGGCGCTTCACCCCCAAGATGGTGAACGACATCGATGACCACGTCCGAGGCGTGATCCGCGAGCTCGTCGACGGCTTGCCCGACGGTGAGTTCGATCTGATCGAACGCCTCGCCGAGCCAGTGCCGGTCTACGTGTTCTCGCGTCTCCTGGGTGTTCCGCACGACGACTGGCACCAGGTCGTCGAGTGGGCCAGCGTCATCGCCAACGCGGGGTCGGGGCAGGGCACGCCCGAGGACATGGACCTCATCTTCAACGAGGTGGGCCCTTACCTCTGGAACCTCGTGGCCGAACGGCGCGTGGCGCCTACCGGCGACCTCCTCACCCTCCTTTCGCAGGCCGAGTTCGAGGGCCGACCGCTCGAGGACGGAGAGATCATCAGCTACGGGCTCACCCTCTTGGCCGCTGGCAGCGAGACCACCCAGAGCTTGATCGGAGGTCTCGGTCACGTGCTCACGGCGTTTCCCGAACAAGCAGCTGAATTCTTTGCCGAACCGACGCCGGCAATGGCGGGCAACGTCGTCGAGGAGACGCTGCGGTGGTGGACGCCCGTGATGAGCATGGCGCGGAAGGCGACTACCGACGTGCCGCTCCGCGACAAGGTGATCCGCGAAGGCGATGGCGTCTTGCTCCTCTACTCGGCGGCCAATCGCGACGAGGAGCGCTGGGATGATGTCGACGCCTTCGACATCCGGCGACCCGACGCGAGCGGGCACCTTAGCTTCGGGATCGGTGAGCACTTCTGTATGGGGGCTCACTTGGCCCGTCGTGAGGGCCGCGTCCTGCTCGAGGAGCTCGCTCGGCGAGCGCGCGGGCTCGAACGGGTCGGCGAGGCGAGTCCCCGGCTTTCATCGCTGATCCACACCTACGATCGTTTCCCCGTGGCGCTGGTCCACTGATTCCGCGGCAACCTGCGCGGCATCGATTCTGGCGACGCGCCGCTCATGCCGTGTGCAGCGCCTCGGCTCCCGCCCTCCATCCCGGTACCGGAAGGAACGAGATCGTGACGGCTCCGCCAACGCGACGAAGGCCGGCCGAGGTTTGGGGATCGACCTGGGTCCCGGGACCGTGTCCGGTCGACTTCGGTTCCGCCAGCGGGTACTCCGTCGCCTGGGTACGCGTAGAGGACGGGTCCATGCTGCAGGTGGTCGTCGACGCCGACACACCGCCTGACCCAGGTGCGACGGGCGACGTGTGGTGGACCGAGGTCGACGGCGAGGCGATCAACGTGTTCACCCCCGCCCCTGGAGTTCGCGCGTGAACCCGGTCTGGATCGCTGGAATCGGGATGACGCCATGCGGCAAGTACGCCGATGTCCCACTCCACGAGCTGGGTCGTCGCGCCGCGCAAGAAGCACTTGACGACGCGGGACTGCGCTACGACCAGATCGGCGAGGTGTTCGGCTCCTCCATGCTTTCGCCTCCCCAGACGGCTCTTCGGGTCGCGCACTCGCTCGGTCGCACTGCCGTGCCAGTCACCGCTATTGAGGCCGCCTCCGCCGGCGGGCTCGTCGCGCTGCGCCAGGCCGCCTGGGCGGTGTGGTCGGGGCGCGTCGAGACGGCGCTCGCTGTGGGGTACGAGAAGATGACGGCGCTCGAGCCGGGAGGGATCGTGCCCGCTGTGTGCGAGATTTGGGACCGCTTCCCGCCTCAAGTGGTGTACGCGATCACGGGAGGTCGGCTCCTCCACGATCACGGCCTGGGTCCAGAAGTCTTCGCGGCGGTCGCCGCAAAGTCCTGGAATTGCGCCGGCCGATACGAGCTCGCCGGGCGTCGGCCGGACCATACCGTCACGATCGAAGAGGTGCTCGGAGCGCGGATGGTGTCGACTCCGCTCACGCGGATGATGTGTCACGCGTCGGTCGACGGCGCAGCGGCCGCGGTGGTGACGCGGGAGCGCCTGGGGGATGCCGTCGCGGTGCTGGCGATCGAGCAGACCAGCGCGATCGCCGATCCTGGATGGCCCCTCGTCGGACCAACGATCGGGCCGTTCGCCCAGACGGGTGTCACGGCCCGACGAGCGTACGCGGCCGCCGAGATCTTGCCAAAGGACATCGACATCATCTCGCTCCACGACATGTGCAGCAGCGAAGAGATTCTGACGCTGGTGGAGCTCGGGATCGGAGACGCCGACGATGTGATCCGTCTCGCCCTGGACGGCGATCTCGATATTGGCGGACGGCTCCCGACGAACGTCGATGGTGGGTGCGTCGCTCGTGGCCATCCGAGCGGCGCCACTGCGCTGATGCAGACGGCTGACGTCGTGCGCCAGTTGCGAGGCGCTGCGGGCGATCGACAGGTCGGTGCCGACGTGAGTACTGGCGTCGTTCAGACGATGGGTGGTGGGGGCTCCGCCGCGGTCGCGGTGCTGCGCCGGCATGAGGGCTGACGAGGCAGTCGCCTTGGGCGACTCAGGGTTGTCTCAGGCGTCGAAGACCCCGGCGGAGTCGGAATAGTCAACAGCGGACAATTGGGTGAGACCGCCGTCAGCGTGCATCACGGTTCCCGTGACGAAGGCGGAGTCGTCGCTGGCGAGGAACGCCACCACTGGCGCGATCTCGATGTCGGGATCGCCACCGCGACCCATCGCACACAACTCAGCGGTGCTCGAGTAGTTGTCGTACTCGCCACCAATCATTTGCCGTTGGACGTCGGTGAGCCCGAATGGACACATCGCATTGACACGGACACCCTGGCGGGCCCACTCGTTCGCGGCGACTTTCGTGATGGCGAGAATCGCGCCCTTGGCCGCCGAGTACGGCCCGGTGTAACGGATGCCCGCGATGGCGGATCCCGAGGTGAAGTTGATCACTGAACCATGCCCGCTGTCGCGGAGGTGTGGGTACGCGAGCTGCATGAACCGGAACGAAGCTCGAGGACCAGTGGCCTCGGAAAGCTCCCAGTCCTTCATCGAGACGAGCTCAAAGGCCTTGGACGGCGCGAAATACTGAGCGACGTTCACGAGCACCGAGAGGCCACCGCTCCACTCGACCGCGGCGTCGACAGTGCGCGGAATGACTTCGTCCTTCGCCACATTTGCATGCACGAATTGAGCGTTGCCGCCTGCGGTCTCGATCTGCGCGACGCACTCCTCTCCCTTCTCGACGTTGATGTCGGCGACAGTGACGATCGCGCCCTCGGCCGCCAGGCGCTTCGCGATGGCACGCCCGAGGCCTTGTCCCCCGCCGGAGACGAGCGCGCCACGACCGCTCAGCCGTTCCATCTACAGACCTCCGGGCGGAGACAATTGAACAGAGGCTGTTCTATCATGCAGTCGACCCCCGGCAACGGCTCGCGTCCGTTGCAGTTGACTGCGATCAGTGACGGGGCGACGCGCGACCGAAGCCATCAAGCAATACGCCGTGAAGTCAGTACGCCATGAAGAGGATGTGTTCTCGCTCGTACTCGTTGGCCATCTCGGGGTGTTTCTCGCGCAGGTGCTCGAAGGCCTTCTCAACCAGGTCGTCCTCGTTGTCGCCCCGGATCATCTCTCCACATGGGCAGGCGAGTCTCGTCTTCATCGCTCTCTCCCGGTGGTGATGCGCGCAGCGATCCGACCGTACCTGGAAAGCGGACCTCGAGGCCTGACGCGGCAACGCCATCCGAACAAGTTGGGGCGAGTGGTCATTAGTCCTTGACGAACGCGGTGAAGGACGTCGCCGCCGTCGGATCGCGGTCCTTGCGGGTGCGCATCGGGCGCACAGTGACGTCGTGACCTGAGGCGGCCGCCCTGAGCGCTCCGACGGTCGCGTTCTCACGCTCGATATGTGTGAAGGGATCAAACGAGTACCACCGCAAGGCGTTCTCGTGCGTCATCTTCGCGATCTCGTCGTCCTCGACGCCATGCTTGTCAAACGTCGCCATCAGTTCTTCGGGCGCGCTCGGCCACATCGAATCGCTGTGCGGGTAGTCGGCTTCCCAGGCGATGTTGTCGATACCGATCTCGCGTCGAAGCGCGACGCCTGTCGGGTCGCTGATGAAGCACGTGAGGAAGTGCTCGCGGAAGATGTCGCTCGGAAGGCGGGTGCCGAACGCCTGACCGGTCCATCGGCGGTGCATGTCGTATGTGCGATCGACGCGATCGAGGAAGTATGGGACCCAGCCGGTCCCTCCCTCGGAGAGCGCGATGCGCAGTTCCGAGTACTCCTTCAGGACACGGCTCCAGAGGAGGTCGGCAGCCGCCGAGCAGATGTTCATCGGCTGCAACGTGATCATCACATCCGGCGGCGAGTCGGGTGCAGGGATCGCCAGTTGTCCGGAGGATCCGAGGTGGATCGAGAGCACCGTGCCCGTGTCGCAGAGCGCGCGCCAGAGGGGATCCCACCAGGGATCGTGGAAGCTCGGGTAGCCGAGAGCGTGAGGGTTCTCCGTGAACGTCAGTGAATGACATCCCTTGGCAGCGACTCGTCGCACTTCGTCCGCACAGCGCCCGGCGTCCCAGATCACCGGAAGCGCCTGGGGTATGAAACGAGCTGGATGAGCACCGCACCATTCATCGATGTGCCAGTCGTTGTACGCGCGGACGAGCGCAAGCGCGAACTCGCGGTCTTCGACGGCGAAGAGTCGAGCGGCGAAGCCGGGGAACGACGGGAAGTTCATGGACGCGAGGACACCTCCGGCGTTCATGTCCTTGACCCGCTCATCGACCTGCCAGCAGCCGGGTCGGATCTCCTCGAGGGCTTGAGGCTCGAGGCCGTATTCGTCCTTTGGACGTCCCGCCACGGCGTTCAACGCGACGTTGGGAACCACGACCTCGCCGAACCGCCAGACGTCCGCACCGTGAGGAGTGCGCTCGATCCGAGGCGCGCGGTCCTGATACTTCGATGGCAGACGGCCGACAAATAGGTCCGGTGGCTCGATGATGTGATCATCAACGCTGACGAGAATGAGATCGTCGATCTGCATCAGGACGCTCCTTCTGGCTGATCGATCTGTTGCCAGTACGGGCGCCGCACGGCGTTGAGGAATCCGTCTCGGTCATCGGTTCTCGGCCAGCGCGGGTCGCGCTTCTCGAGGAACGTCGTGAACGCTTCCATTTGCTCGGCAGTGCCTATTGAGGCCCAGTATCCGGCTGTATCGACGCTCGGAAGGGCTCGCGCCATCTCGCGCTTGACCGCGGCGCGCGCCGACGGGCCTGTACGGCGTACCCGTTCGAGGAGCGCCGCAGTGGACTGAGCCAAGTCATCATGCGGGACGACTGCCCCGACGAGCCCGAGCCGTGCGGCTTCGTTCGCATCGAACCAGTCGTGCCCGTAGAGGAGGTGGTTCGCGCGGAGAGTCCCGACGCGCTGCGGAAGTCGGGCAGCGAGATACGCCTCGTAGACACCCCGCGTGAGATCGGGGATTCGGAAGCGGGCTGCATCTGACGCCAATACGAGGTCCGCGAAGAGCGTCATGACCATGCCCCCACCCATGCAGATGCCGTTGACCGCGCAGACCACGATCTTCGGGATGCGTCCAAGCGTCTCGAAGGGGGTGGCGTCCATCACGTCCGTGAACGCATCCCAGCTTCGTCCGGCGCCGACCGACATGTTCATGTCGCCCCCGGCGCAGAAGGCGTCGCCCGTCCCGGTGATGACGAGGAAGTCGAGCGCGGGCTCATCAGCGACGATCATCGCGGCGCGCTTGATCCCGTGGTACCCGTCGGCGGTGATGGCGTTCCGCTTCTCGGGCCGGTCGATCGTGACGGTGAGCGTGTCGCCGTCGATGACACCCCAGAGCTCGGCTGCCTCGAGGTCGACTTTGAACGGTGACTCCATGTTGCAAGCCTCACCCTCGGGTCGTGCGCCGATGATCCAACAGTAAGACAACTGATGTCGCGTTGTCCACGCGCGGCGAGCAGGCCTCGAACGGCTGCTCGGCTCTGAACAATGAGACGCCGCGTGTTGACATGTCCGATGGCCCGCGCCATGATGCGGGACCAGCACGGACGACGCAGCGTGAGGGGGAGGGGCGCGGCTCCGTGAACCACGAGCAGCGACCGCGCAGTTCATGAACAAGTTCGTCGACATCGTCATCTCGGGAGCCGTCACCGGGGCGATCTACGCGCTGATGGCGGCGGGTCTCGTCCTGACGTACCAGACGTCCGGGATCTTCAATTTCGCACACGGCGCGGTCGCCTTCACCGTCGCGTACCTCTACTTCCAGCTCCACACCGGTCAAGGCATCCCGATCTTGCCCGCGCTGATCATCTCGGTCTTCGTGTTCGCGCCGATTCTCGGTCTGCTCCTCGACCGCATCTTCTTGCGTCGGCTTGCGCACGCTCCCGTCTACGCGCGGATCGTCGGCACGATCGGGCTGCTCGTGGCTCTTCCCGCGCTCGCGATCTGGCTCGTCGAGTCACTCGGCAATGAGGTCCTGGACCTCGGCCTCCCCACGAACAAGGCCGGGCAGGGGAGCGTGCAACCACCGGGAATCGGACCAAGCCCGGCCGAAACCATCCGCATCACGAACTCGATCGCCATCAGCACCGACCAGGTCGCGGTGCTGCTCTGCGCCGTCGCCGCGGCCATCATCCTGTGGTACGTCCTGCGCCGGACGCGCATCGGCCTCGAGATGAGGGCCGTGGTCGATCGCGAGGAGCTGGCGCAACTCCGCGGTGTGGACGCAGCCCGAAGTTCTGCTGTTGCCTGGATCCTGACGATGATCCTGGCCGGCCTCGGCGGCGTGCTCATCGCGCCGCTGTTCTCCCTCGACGAGAACACGATCACGTTCATCGTCCTCGGATCACTGGCCGCGGTCGCGCTGGCCCGATTGCGATCCATCCCGATCGCGCTCCTGGGCGGGCTCCTGCTCGGGATCCTCGCCAACCTCGTCGCGGGATACAGCAGCGACGTGCTGCCCGGGTTCCTCTCGAACCTCAGTGGCTTGCGCACTTCCGTGCCGTACGTGCTCACGCTGTTGCTGCTCATGTTCTGGGTGTCGTCACGCCGTCGGGGAAGACAGGCCGGAACCATGGCCGAGGACGCGCCACGTCCCGACCATCGCACCGGCTTGCCGACATGGCGCAAGCGCCTTCCGTGGATCATCACGACTTCACTGCTGGTCGTGTTCACGCTCGGTTGGATCGACGTGCCGGCCCTCCAGGCTGACACGTATGAGCAGGGCGTGATCGTTCTCGGGTTGACGATGGGTTTGATCTTCCTGTCGTTCGTCGTGGTCACGGGAATGGGCGGGATGGTGAGCCTCGCGCAAGCGACGTTCGTCACCGCCGGAGGTCTCGGCGCCGGCTGGGCGCTGAACCAGGACTGGGGACTCAACGTGCCGTTGATCGCGAACCATGGACAGCTGAACTTCTTCCTTGGCGCGCTGTTTGGCGGTCTCGTCGGGACGGGTGCCGGCATCCTGGTGGCACTGCCGGTACGACGCCTCGCCGGCGCGAGCATCGCGATCGGCACGTTGGCCCTTGCGTTCGCGGCTGACAGCCTCGTCTTCGGGCAGGACTGGATCAACAACGACACCCAGGGATGGCCGTACCGGCTTCCGTCGCTCGATCTGCCGGTCATCAACTGGTTGAACGACCTCTTGGTGCCGGGACCGCAGTCACACTTTGACCTCTTCGAGCTCCGAGACCAGTTCCTGGCGATGCTGGTCCTGTTCGGAGCCGTCGCACTCGCAATCCACGCGCTGCAACGGTCGCCCTCGGGTCGGGCCACGCTCGCCGTGCGCAGCTCGGAGATCGCGGCTGAATCTTCGGGCATGCGCTCAGGCATCGTGAAGATTCGACTGTTCGCGTTGTCGGGGGCGATTGCAGGATTCGGCGGCGCGTTCCTGGGCATGCAGACGTTCGTATTCACGAGCACGACCGCGACGCCCTACGTCACGCTGTTCTGGCTCGCGCTCGCCGTGCTGTTCGGCATCCGCCGGCCCGGCGGGGCCTTCCTCGCCGGACTCGCCTTCGCGTGCGCGCCTACAGTGTTCCACTGGATCTCGCACGACGTCTTGCCCGGGGGTGCTGTGTCGAGCCTGGTCGGCTCGGCCTACTTCTTGCCGATCCTCTCCGGCCTCGGGGCGATCAACCTGGCGCAGGAGCCCGATGGCGTGCTCGCGCTCGCCGGCCACCGACGCCTCCGGAAGCACCGCGAGCGTGCACGGCAAGAAGCGGTCGCCCTTGCCGAGGCCGAGGCACACGAGGGGATCGTGCCGGAGCACGAGCGAAAGCATGTCGCCACCGCGACGCCGGGTGCAGGGACGATCGACATCGACGGCACGCGCGAGCTGCTCCACCTCGAGCACATCGTTGCCGGGTACGGCGACTCCGAGGTGCTCCATGGCGTCTCGCTCAGCGTCACATCGGGGTCGATTCTGGCGCTGCTCGGCGCGAACGGCGCGGGCAAGTCGACCTTGTGCGCGGTAGCGAGTGGGCTGCTCGAAGTTCAAGCCGGGCGCGTACTGCTGGAGGGCGAAGACGTCACCACCTGGCTCCCGTTCGAGCGGGCGCGTCGCGGTGGCATGCAGCTCGTGCCCGAAGCCCGTGGGATCTTCCCCGGTCTCTCCGTCGAGGACAACCTTGCCGTGCTGCTACGCGACCGCGGGCTCCGCGAGGCCGCCTACGACCGCTTCCCCATCCTCCGTGAACGCCGGAAGCAGCCCGCATCGCTGCTGTCCGGGGGTGAACAGCAGATGCTCAGCCTCGCGCCGGCGCTGGTGGATCCACCGCGAGTGCTCATCGCCGACGAGCCGACGCTCGGGCTCGCGCCGTTGGCAGCCGAACTGGTGATCGAGTCGATCATCGAGCTGAAGGATCGTGGCTGCGCGGTGTTGCTGGTCGAGGAGCACGCGAAGACCGCTCTGGCTGCGGCGGACGCGATCGCGTACATGGAACTCGGGGAGATCGCCTGGTCAGGCGCGCGCGATGAGGTCGATGTCGAGCGGCTCGGATCGGCCTATCTCGCAGGTTCGGCCGACGCTCGGCGCAGGAGCAAACGAGAGGACCAGACCTAGCGGCGCGTCGTCGCCCCTTGACGACCGGTCCTCCTACGCGCGGGTGTCGTCCTCCGCGGCAGGACCGAGGGCGGCGCCGGATGTCATCTGGTCGAAGTAGCAGCGCTCGCAGACGAGCCGATCTCCGTCGAACAAGAACAAGTTGACGGACATCATGTCGACGGGCTTCCCATTGTGCTTGCCCTCGGTCCGCGTCTCGACCGCGATCCCCTCCTCACTGTGGTAGACGCCCGTGGCTGAGAACCGCAGACCAGGCATCGCGGCCCAGTTCGCGCGCAGCATCTCGCGAACCGCCTCGTCGCCGTCGATGACGTCGCCTGTCGGCATGATCTCATAGCGCGCGTGGTGGAACGTCTTCATCGCCCGATCGAGATCCTGCGCGTTCTCCGCTTCGACGTGCTCGAGCACGATCGCGAGACGACGCGCCGCCAACTCCGGATCGACCGTGCTCTCAGCCACCGCGCCGTCACCCTCTCCAGGCCGCTTGCATCGGCTCGACCGAGAAGGTACACGACAGTACAGTTCGCGTCCATGTGTTGCATCGCTGGGCGCGTCCCGTCGACATCGCCGAACTCGCCTTGACCAGCGCGCAGCAGACCACCGACGCTGGCGCTTCCGACAGCGCCGTGAGGTCGCAACCGGATGCTGCGCTCCGACTCGACCGCGTCACGGTCCGCTTCGGAGGCATCATGGCGCTCAACGAGACTGGCCTCGAAGCGCGCGCCGGTGAGGTCCTCGGGATCATCGGTCCGAACGGCGCGGGCAAGACGACGCTGTTCGACGTGGTATCGGGCATTCGAGCGCCGAACCGAGGACGCGTCTACCTCGCGGAGACGGAGGTGACGCGCAAGTCGACCTCCGCGCGGGCGCGTCTCGGTCTTCGCCGCACGTTTCAGCGAGTGCAGACGTTCGGCTGGCTGACGGTCGAGGACAACGTCCTGGCAGCTCTGGAATGGCGGGGCGGAGGAGGTGGGGTCGCCGCCGACCTGATCCGCTCGCCGACTCGGTGGCGCCGGGAGCGCCGACGGCGGGAGAGGGTGGCCGAAACGCTCGAGCGCTGCGGGCTGAGCGCCGTCCGTAACGAGCTGGCCGGTTCGCTACCCATCGGTGTTGCCCGCATGGTCGAGTTCGCCCGCGCGGTCGTCGACCCGCCCGCGGTCCTCCTCCTCGATGAGCCGGCCTCCGGTCTCGATGAACACGAACTCGGACGACTCGGCGACCTCATCCAGTCCATACGCTCCGACACGCAGTGTGCGGTGTTGCTCGTCGAGCACAACGCGGGCTTCGTGATGGAGCAGAGCGATCGCGTCATCGTGCTCGATCTCGGCCAGGTGCTCGCCACCGGCGACCCATCCGAGATCCAGGCGAATCAGGCCGTCCGCGACGCCTATCTGGGTGAGGCGACCACGAACAGCACCACTGCCGATGGCTGATCGGATCGATCTTCAGCCGAAGACGGGTGTAGTGGTCACTGGCGGAGCGTCCGGCATGGGGTCGGCCTCCGCCCGAGCCCTCGCAGCCGTGGGCCGTCCGATCTCGCCGGGGGACCTCCAGGGGGAACGCGCCGACGCCGAGGACAACTGGGATCGCCTGATGGCGGTGAACCTGCGCGCGTTCGCGATGATCGCGCGCGCGCTCGCACCGCACCTACGCGCCAGCGGCGTCGGGGCGGCGATCGTCGGGATCGCGTCGATTCACGGCATCATCGACGCCGATGGTGCCGTCGATCGCGGAGATGCGGACGAAGCTCGCCCGCAGTACGCCAATGGGCCGCCTGGGTCGCGCGGACGAGGTCGCAACCGTGGTGCGGTTCCTGCTCAGCGACGACGCATCGTTCGTGACCGGGGCCCAGATCGTCGTCGACCGAGGACGGACGATCGGGGACCCGTGACCGTCGTTCACGCCGGCGGACGGGTTCACCGCCTCCGCGTCCCTTCGTACGAGCGACCGGCCCGTCTGCACGTTGATATATTCCATGTTCTTCTGACTACCTCGGGCGCGGAGGACGACGCCGACGATGACCGCCGTCATGAGTGGGATCCGGATCCTGGAGGTCGCCGAGCACACGTTCGTGCCCGCCGCCTCGGCGATCCTCGCCGATTGGGGCGCGGACGTGATCAAGGTCGAGCACGTCGAGCGCGGAGACGCGATGCGTGGCCTGGCCAGCACCGGTGTGATGGACCTCGGCTCCGGCAACGTCCATGTGATCCTCGAGCACTCGAATCGCGGCAAGAGGAGCATCGCGCTCGACCTCTCGTCCGATGAAGGTCGCGAGATCCTCTATCGACTGGCTGCTTCTTGTGATGTGTTCTTGACGAACAAGGTCCCGCACGTCGTCCGGCAGCTCCGCATCGACGTCGACGACATCCGGACGCACAACCCGAACATCGTGTACGTGCGCGGCACCGGATGGGGCGCCCGGGGGCCGGACGCCGACAAGGGCGGTTACGACATGCTCGGCTATTGGTGCCGTAGTGGGATCGCGTACGGCGCGAAGCCGCCCGAACGGGAGCAGCCGATGGCCCAGCCGGGTCCCGCCTACGGCGACTCGATCGGAGCGATGACCATCGCGGGCGGAATCTGCGCGGCACTCCTGCACCGCGAACGCACGGGCGACGCCCCCGAGGTCGACGTGTCGCTGCTCGGTACCGGGCTCTGGGCGCTCGGCGCCGGCGTCGCGCTGTCGCTGCAGCTCGGCACACCTTGCCAGCAGCCGCCGCCTGCCCGCGAACGCCCCTTCATCAACCCCCTCACGAACATGTACCGCACCCGCGACGCGAGGTGGGTGATGCTCTCCTGCCTGCAAGGGTTCAAGTACTGGGCGGAGTTCTGCCGCACGATCGACCGCCCTGAGCTCGTCGAGGACCCGCGGTTCGCGTCCGCGGAGGCATTCCGCGAGCATGCAGCTGTCGGTGTCGAGATCGTCGAGACGGAGATCGCGAAGCTCACGCTCTCGGAGTGGCGCGATCGCCTCCAGCACTTCAGCGGTCAATGGACGCCGGTGCTGAACTCCCTGGAGGCGGCCGAGGATCCACAGGTCGTCGCGAACGGATTCGTCCAGGAAGTGATGTCCAAGGACGGCGAGCCCTTCCGACTTGTCGCCGCGCCCGTGCAGTTCGACGGCGCGCCGAGCGTTCCACGCCGTGCCCCGGAGTTCAATGAGCACGGCGACGAAATCCTGACCGGCGAACTCGGGCTCCACTGGGAGCGCGTCGTGCAGCTCAAGCTCGACGGTGTCGTCGCCTAGCGCCGGGCGGGCCGCGCTCAGGAAACCAACGCGACGACCGCCGTACCTGGGGTCGTGCTGACCCCCTCTTCGGTGAGCACGTCGACCTTCACGTAGACGATCCGCCGACCTGCGACCACTTCCTTGCCTGTGACCTCGCCGACACAGGTCAAGATGTCGCCCCGCTGATTCCTGCTCCGGTAACGCACGTCCACCTCGAGGATCTCGGTATCGACCCCGAACCAACCCGTCAGCATGTTGAGGATGTAGGAGAGACGCAGGTTGCCCATGCCGAACGCGCCCGCCTCGTTCCCGGCGGCGCGCCCGGCCGCGTCATCCATGTGAACCGCGACGAACTCGTCGTTGACCGCGGCAAACCGATTCCAAACCTCGAGATCGGTGATGCGCACGAACGGAGCTGCGGTGTCACCAACCGCGACATCGTCGAACTGGATGCGGCTGCTCATGAAGCGCTGCCGAGGCTCTCCGGTCCACCTCGGATCCTCCGTGGGGGACAATAGAACGAGAAGTGCTCTCTTGGTCCACCCGCGACCCGAGGTGGCGATCGATGGACTCCTCCGACGTCGCGAGTGGCGTCAACACGAGACGGGTGGCGACTGAACAGTAGTTGTTCTATTGTTCCGAATCGGGCCGGCGGGCCGGCGGCGCAGGAGAATCCGACCATGGGGCTGTCACCGATCGTCCAGCTTCGGCTGGACGATGCACAGGCAGAGCTCAAGGCCGAGATCAGCAGGTGGCTCGACGAGCATCTCGCCGCCGAGTTCCGGCGGAGCTCGGCCAACGCCGACTACCTGCCGGAGGCTGCTCATGAGCGCGCGGTCGACTTCTGCCGGGCGTTGCACGCACGGGGTTGGTTCGTACCGCACTGGCCAGCCGAGTTCGGAGGCGGGGGACTCCCGATCATCGAACAGATGATCATTCGAGAGGAGCTCGCTTATGCGGGCGCTCCGCTCGTGAACTCCAACGGCACGAACATGCTTGCCCCGATCCTCTTCACGTTCGGGACCGAGGAGCAGAAGCGAAGTTATCTCCCGTCGATCGCCCGGTCAGAGGTGATGTGGGCCCAGGGCTACTCCGAACCGGAAGCCGGCTCTGATCTAGCGTCGCTGCGAATGACTGCCCGTCGCGAAGACGACCGCTACATTCTCAATGGCCAGAAGACCTGGACCAGCAATGGACGGCTCGCGGACTGGATCTTCCTCCTCGTTCGCACCGACCCTCATGCAACGACGCGACAAGCCGGGATCACCTTCTTGCTGGCCGACATGCGGTCCCCGGGAATCACGATCCGCCCGATCGACTCGCTCGTGGGATACCCCACTTTCGCCGAAGAGTTCTTCGACGACGTTGAGGTTCCGGTCGAGCAGCGGATTGGCGCGGAGAACGACGGATGGCGAATCGCAAAGGCCTTGCTCGACGTCGAGCGTTCCAACATCACTCGGGCTGCACAGGCTCAGCGCTTCCTCGACGAGTTGATCGAATGGTGCAGGACCCAAGAGGGGGCAGCCGATGACCCCCTTCGAGACGCCGCGAACCGTGAGTCCATCGTGCGGCTCGTCGTCAAGCTCGAGGTGCTCCGCGCGCTGTGCTATCGCGTGGCTCGGCTCCAGGAGCGAGGCACCCTCACTTCCACGCAGGCTTCGCTCTCCAAGCTCTACGCCGCGGAGTTCACCGTCGAGGTGCGAGACGTGGGCTCCAGGATCCTCGGAGCGGCGGGACTGCTGTTGCCCTCCGACCCGCACGCAGTCGTTCACGGTCACTTCAGCGAAGGCCTGCTCCTCTCGCTCCTCCACCGCATCGGAGGTGGGACAAGTGAGATCCAGCGGGATGTCGTCGCCCGCGGTCTGGGGCTCCCGAAGTGACCGTGCCGTCCGATGCAGGTAACAGTGTGGGGGCAGTGGAGACGCACGTCGACGGTCTGACGACTCGATTGGAGCGGGGTGTGCTCTGGCTCACTCTCGACCGCCCCGACGCCGGGAACTCCTTCACCGTCGCCATGCAGCAGCAGCTCGTCTCCGCCTTCACCTCAGCGAGCGCCGACCACGAGATTCGCGTCGTAGTCCTCACGGGTCGCGGAGACCGGCACTTCTGCACGGGGCCGGATCTCCGCGATCCCGTTCTGGCGCCGGACCCGGACCGCCGGGCCGGCGACGCCGCCCGAACGCTGCGGACCGGCAGCCAGCGGGTGATCACAGCGATGCTCGAGTGCGAGAAGCCCGTGCTCTGCGGGCTCAACGGCACAGCCGCCGGCGGAGGCGCCAACCTCATGCTCGCGTCGGATCTCGTGATCGCCGCCGAGCACGCAACCATCATCGAGCTCTTCGCGCGGCGCGGGCTGATCCCCGATGGCGGCGCCGCGTACCTGCTCACGCGTCGACTTCCTCTCAACGTGGTCAAGGAGTTGGTGTTCTTCGGCGAGCCTCTTGATTCGAGCACGGCGCATCGGCTCGGACTGCTCAACCGCGTTGTTCCCGGTCCGGAGCTTCATGCGGCACTCACCGAGTGGGCGGCGCGCCTTGCGGCGGGTCCGACACGCGCGTTCGCCGCGACCAAGACGCTCCTCCATCGAGCTCAGGACGACGATCGGCTCGCGAGCTTCGAGCTCGAAGCGCATCTCGTCGAGCAGATCGCCGGCACCGCCGACGTCACCGAGGGCGTGCAGGCCTTCCTGGAACGTCGCGACCCCAGGTTTGGTGGCCGTTGACCTCGCGTTTCTGGTCATGACGGAACACCACGAGATCGCCATCATCGGTGCCGGGCTGGGCGGGATCGCGACCGCGATCGGTCTGCTTCGAGCCGGCTACCACGACTTCGTCGTGCTCGAGCAAGCACCCCGCGTCGGTGGCACCTGGTACCACAACCGGTATCCCGGCGCGGAGTGCGATGTCATGTCGCACCTCTACTCGTACTCGTTCGAGCCCAATCCCGACTGGTCGAGCCGCTACGCGGGACAGCCGGAGATCCGGGCCTACATCGAGCGTTGCGTCGAGAAGTACGGGGTGACGCCACACCTGCGCCTCGGCACTGCTGTGCGACGCGCGAGCTGGGACGACGACGACAACGTGTGGCACTTGCACGTCGAGCCGGGCGAGTCGCTGACCGCGCACATCGTGGTCAGCGCGCTCGGGATGTTCAACGAGCCCTACTGGCCCGACATCGAGGGCCACGACACATTTCGGGGGCAGCTCCTGCACTCGGCCCGGTGGCCCGATGGGCTCGACCTCGCGGGCAAGCGGGTCGGCGTGATCGGAACCGCCGCAAGCGCGATCCAGCTCGTCCCCGAGGTCGCCAAGCGCGTCGAACAGTTGCACGTGTTCCAACGAACGGCGACCTGGGTCCTGCCGAAGGACCATCGGCGCTATACGGACGAAGATTGCGCGCGGTTCCGCGATCACCCGACGGCGATGAGTGATCTTCGTGCCAAGCTGGTCGTGGGCGTCAACGCAATGATGACCTTCTCGGACGCGGAGTTCTGCGCGGCGCAGGAAGCGGCGGGTCGTGAGAACCTGGCCGTGGTCGAGGATCCGGATGTCCGGGAGAAGCTCCGGCCGCGGATGCCATGGGGCAGCAGGCGACCCATTGCTTCGTCGCTGTATTACCCCACCTTCAACCGATCCAACGTCGAGCTCGTGACCGAATGCATCGACTCGATCACTCCTCGAGGGCTCCGCACGGTCGACGGAACGCAACGCGACCTCGACGGAATCGTCTTCGCGACGGGTTTCTCGGCCACGAAGTACCTCACCACGATCGACGTCACGGGCCAGCGCGGCTTGTGGCTCGAGTCTGCATGGCGCGACGACCCGAAGGCGTACCTCGGCGTCGTGACCGCCGGCTTCCCCAACTTGTTCATGTTGTACGGGCCCAACACGAACAACGGATCGATCCTCTTCATGCTCGAATGTCAGGCCGACTTCGTCGTGCGCTACGTGAAGCTCATGGACGAGCAGGATCTGGCATGGATCGCTGTGCGCGAATCAGTCGTCGAGAACTTCAACTCGGAGCTCCAAACTGCGCTCGAGCGCGTCAGGGTATGGGAGGCAGAGCGTGGCGGCTACTACCGTGGAGAGTCCGGGCGGATCGTCACTCAATGGCCGCACACCATGGACGAGTACGGCGAGAGGCTGTGCGCGGTCTCGCTGGACGAGTTCGAGTACGAGCGCCGCTGAGTGAACAGATCGACAGCGTCCGTACGGTCGCCGCTCCTCAACCGCGGTCGAGCTCCTGGCGACGCAACGTCAAGGCGCTGATCTTCCAGCCGCGGGTCGTACGAACGTACTCACCGAGGTAGTAGCCGCTCCCCCGGAAGCCACGATCAGGATCGTCGGGATATGCAACGGTGTCCCTCATGCCCCAAACGCCCCGAGCTTGGTCGGCGGCGACGAAGTCCAGCTCGAGCACTTGCCCCTCGTGCACGGTGATCGCGGGACCGAGAACTGCACTGATCACCTTGACAACGCGATCTCGTCCCACCACGGGAGCAGCCCCCGCCACGTCATCCGGTGCGGCCATCACCATGTCGTCGGTGAAGACATCACGAAGGTCTGCCCAACGCTTCATGTCCATGAGCCGGAAGTACTGCCCCATGATGCTCTTGATGTCCTCGATGTCGGCGGTGTCCGCGCCGTTCGAGATCAGCACAGTCCGCTGACCGCGAAGCTCTCCATGAACTTGCCGACTGACTTCGGCTTGCGAATGTCGAATGCCGAAGACTTCGGCATCGGAGGGAGCGACATCAAGACCCGTGCGATCCATTCGCTCGCTTCCGTGACGTCGGCATCAGCCCGGACCTCACCGCGTTCCCTTGCCGCCTCGATGTAGGGTGCAAGGAAGTGCGACATCCGTCGGAGCGCACCATCCCGATCGCTCGCACTGAGCCGCATGAGCATCGAGTCGCCCTCCAGGAGCCGGTGACGCTGGAAGTCGGCGACGTTCCGGGCGACGGCTTCACCGAAAGCCCCGATCTGGGCCCCGAGCGTGTCACGGACGTCCATCTTCGCCGCAGCATCCGAGTAGTACTTCTGCGCGCGTAGTTCGATCGCTGCGTCGATCAGCGCTTGGCGCTCGGAGAAGTACCGATAGACAGTGCCACGAGAGACTTCGGCAGCGCGAGCCACGTCGTACAGGCTCGTCTTGGCGATTCCGAGTTGCATGAAGCAGTCGAGCGCCGCTTGCAGGATCTTGGCCCTCGTCGACTCGTCGCCGGGCGCCTCTCGAATGTTCGTCACGGCCACTGCCCGACTCGTCGTACGTTCACTGCCCTCGCTTGCCGCTTCGGCTGAAGGATGCATCGTACGTCACACCTCGTCCCCATCGTGAGATCGATCATCGACGCAGCGATCCCCGGAAGCAGCCGCGAAGTGCGGGCGCCGCTTCTCGACGAACGCCTGGAGCCCTTCGAGACAGTTGCGACCCTCAAAGGCGAACTGCTGCGCAGACTCCTCGAAACCCTCGATCTGGTGATCAAGCGCGGAACCGGTTCCGAGCTCGATACCCCGCTTGATCAACGCCAACACCTCCGGTGGGCCAGTCGCGAGCTGCTGTGCATAGTCCAGCACGTCATCCCAGAACGTCGGCTCGGGGAACACCCGCTGAAGGATGCCGATGGCGAGTGCCTGCTCGGCGTCCACTCGTGCCCCGGTCATCATCAAGTCGGCCGCGCGGCCTGCCCCGACCAAGCGAACAAGGTTCCGGAACCCCCCCCAATCCGGCACCAGACCCACCCGCACGAAACTCTCGACGAACACTGCTCGGTCCGATCCCACTCGCACGTCGCACGCAAGCGCGAGGTTGCAGCCGGCCCCGGCCGCAACACCGTTCACCGCAGCCACGACCGGCTTGTCCATCCGCTGCACGACCCCGACGATCTCGGACCCCAGCCGCACTCGCCGCCTGATCTCCTCGACCCGCCCTCGTCGATGGAGATCGATCAGCTCTTCGACGTCTGCACCCGCGGAGAAGGCTGGGCCGGCTCCAGTGATGACGACGCATCGGACCGTGTGGTCGACCGCGAGCGAGCCGAGGACACGTCGCAGCTCTTCCCTCATCAGCCCTTCGAACCGGTTCATCACCTCAGGGCGGTCGAGCATGACGATCCCCACAGCTCTGTCCCGTTCGAGCGTGATCCCGTCGCCGGTCAATCGAAGTACTCCCCGCCATTCACATCCAAAGTGTGACCGGTTACGGCGCGCGAGAGGTCGCTGAGCAGGAACACGGCGACATCGGCGTACTCCTCCGACGACGGGATCCGTCGCAGCGCCAGACGTGCCGCGTAGTCGTCACGGATGCTCTCGACTGACACGCCAAGTTCGTTGGCCCGCAGCACGAAGTACGAGTCGAGGCGCTCGCCGGCGATCTTTCCTGGCGCGAGCGTGTTGACTCTCACTCCCGCGGGTCCCAGCTCCAGCGCCAGCGACCGAGCCAGTCCGAGCATCGCGTGCTTTGCGACGTTGTAGGCACCGAATAGCGGCTTCGGATGCCGAACGACGGCCGAGTTCACCATCACGATCGATCCGCGTTGATGTTGCACCATGGTCGGGGCCACCGCCCGCGACAGATGAAGCGCGGTATAGAAGTTCGCGTCCATGCTCGCGACGACATCGATGACCGGCGCGTCGGCAAGCGAAGCGAAGGGAGGGATCACCGCCGCGTTGTTCACGAGTCCGTCGATCGTCCCGAATCGGTCGAGGGTCCGAGACACGACGCTGTCTGCCGCGTCGGCGTTGCTGACGTTGGCTGCGACGCATAACGTCTCGCCTCCGAGCTCGTCGTCGATTGCTCGTAGTCGCTCGTTGGAGCGTGCCACGAGCGTCACCTTCGCTCCGTGCGTGAGACACGCTCGAGCGAGATCGCGGCCGAGCCCCGGACCGACTCCTGAGACGATGACAACCCGTTCTGCGAGCAACATCGGTCAGGTGTAGATCAGCGTGAACGTCGCGTCACGCACCGACTCGTCGCGATCGTTGCGCCACTCGTGGGCGAAGTCGACGAGCAGGATGTCACCGGCTCGTCCTTCCTTGACTGTCCACCCTTCGAGGCGGGATCGCCGCCGAACCCGGTCACCAGGGCGCATGCGGACCCCGAAGCGCATCCGGCACCCACCGTTCACCCGACGCGGGCGCACGAGATCAGCAGCGTCGATCTCGCGACACCTCGTCGCGCGACGACTCGCGCTCGGCAACGACCACGCGAACGGGTTGAACTCGACGGGGGCGACGATGCCGCCCCACCTCGTCGCGCGCGCATAGTCCTCGTCCCAATAGATCCTCGGAGGCTCCTCGGGCCGATACGTTGCGATCGCCCAACGCCGGATGTCAGACGGCGCAATGCCGGCGCAGTAGGGGCTCCACTCGCTCCAGATCCCGCGCCGAGCCCGCATGCCGGCCGACACGAGGGGGCTCTCCGTATCGGTCACGTTCTCATCCGTCCACCCTCGACGAAGAGCGTCTGGCCGGTGACATAGCTCGAGTCGTCGCTCACCAGGAACAGCGCTGCGCGACCAATGTCGAGCTCGGGATCGCCTGGTGCGCGCCGAAGCGGCAGCGCCTGAGCCTGCCGTTCGGCCCGTCCAGGATGCTCCCGTGCAAATTCCTCCCATCGCGGGGATCTCGCGAAGGGGCAGAGCGTGTTGACGTGGATCCCGTAGGGACCCCACTCGCGCGCCGCAACCCGCGTCAATGCGCGCACCGCCTCCTTCGGGGCCACGTAGCTCGCGCTGCCGACATCGCCGTCGAGCCCCGCGCCGGAACCGATGTTCAGGATCTTGCCGCCGTGGTCACGCATGTGTGGCAGGCACGCCTGCATGAAGAAGAGCGTGCCGAGCGCGGCCGTGCTCCACGAACGTTGCATGAGCTCCGGAGTGGTGTCCTCGAGGGGCACGCCGATCGTGAAGTCGTGCGCGTTGTTGACGAGGATGTCGATCCGGCCGAAGCGCTCGTGCGTCGCAGCAACCGCACGATGCACCGCTGCCTCGTCGCTGACGTCGCAGCGAACGGCGAAGGCATCGACCCCTCGGGTGGTGCAGGTGTCGGCCGTCTCGGTCGCCCGGTCGAGGTCCCGGTCGACGATGGCCTGGTTCGCCCCTTCGGTGGCGAGCGCCAAGGCGATTCCCCGGCCGATCCCCTGGCCGGCCCCGGTGACGACGGCGACCCGCCCTTCGAGCCGACCGCCGCGCGACGCGGGCTCTCCGACCGATGTGGCCACGGCTGACTATGACCCAGGCCCCGGCGCGACGTCAAGACAACGATTGTTCTGTTGTTCGACCCGTCAGCCGGCGGGGATACCCGGTCTCGAGCTGCTCGATCAAGGCTCGCTTGTCGATCTTGTTCGTCGTCGTGTACGGGAGCAGCTCAGGCGAGCTGCACAGCACCCAGCGTCGCGGGACCTTGTACGCGGCAAGGTCCCGACGACACCGCGCGGTCAGCTCCTCATCCGTCAGGGAGAGGCCCGGCGCGAACACGATGACGCCGACGACGATCGCGCCACGCTCGGCCTCGGGAAGGCCGACGACATACGCCTCGCGGATCTCGGGCATCGAGACGAGGCAGCTCTCGACTTCGACGGGCGCGACGTTTGCGCCCGAGGTCTTGATCATGTCGTCGGTTCGGCCTGCGAAATACAGGTGACCATCTTCGTCCATGTGGGCAGCGTCCCCGGTGTGGTACCAACCGTCGGCGTCGAACACCTCATCACGCAGCTTGCCGACCATGCCTCGCATCAGCGCTCGGCCGCGGACGCAGATCTCGCCGACCACTCCGGCGGGAACGGATTGGCCAGCCTGGTCGACGACCTTGTGCTCGATGCCAGGTGCGCTCACACCCAGAGAGCCGCGCTTCGACACCGGCAATGGCTCTCTGGGCGGCCACCACGTGTGCGAGCTGCAGGTCTCCGTCATCCCGAGCTGGGCGACGAGGAGCGTCGGATCCTCCATGCGGTGCTCGGGTGCGAGCAAGGTCTGCTGGTAGCCGCCCCGCAGCGACGACAGATCCGTGCGAGCGAATTCGGGGTTCGCGGCGAGCGCAGGCCCGACATGAGGGAAACCGGTCGCGAAGGTTGCCCGTTCACGTTCGAGCATCCGGAGCACGCCGCCCGGCTCGAAGCGGTGCTCGGTGAGGATGGTCACCCCGAGCTGCATCGGACCGAGCAGGCCGAACACGAGCCCGCCCACCCAGAAGAATGCCATGGGCACGTAGACGCGTTCGTCCGGGCACCATTCGTGGCCGGACGCGATGAACTGCGCATGGGGCAGCACAGTGCCGTGGACGTGGATGATGCCCTTGGGCTCAGAGGTGCTGCCGGATGTGTAGATGACGACCAAGTCATCCGCTTCCCGGACGCCCTCCTCTGCAGAACGAAGCATCTCGATCGCAGCTCGCTCGCTCGGTTCCGCCGACCACAGCCGCCGCCCGTCGTCGAGCACGACGATGTGACGAAGAGCAGGGAACGTGGAGAATGCGTACGACTTGGCACCATCGGCCATCCGAAGGTCGGGAATCGTGGTCTCGAGAACCTCGAGGATGTCGCGGTTCAGCAGCCGCGAGGTCGCCAGGAGCGTGTGGACATCGGCATGGCGAAGGATCCACGCGAGCTCGCGCGGTTGATAGAAGGTGTTGATCGGCACCGCGACCGCACCAATTCGCGTAGCCGCGAGAAGCGCGGTCGCGAACGTGGGTCCGTTCGGCGCGAGGATCCCCACACGCGCGCCCTTCGTCACGCCGAGCGCGAGCAGTGACCGGGCGAGCAGCGCAGAATCACGCTCGGCTTCGCCATAGGTGACGCGCTCGAGGGAGCCGTCGCCGGCAGCCGAGACGACGAAGTCGTTGTCGCCATGGTGCTCGCTCACGTGGGCGAGCATTTTGGGGATCGTCGCTGCGTACGGCAGATCGTTGTAGCCGTTCGCGCTCACGAGATCACTCTTCGACGTACCAGTTCGGTTCGCGCTTCTCCGCGAAGGCACGCATGCCCTCGTGGTAGTCCGGATGAGTGAGCTGGTGCTGGAGGACGAACCGGTAGGCCACGTCGAAGCCGGGGCTCAGACCGACATCCAGGCTCTTCCACATCGCCTTGATCGACGCCTGCACCGTTCCCGGCGAGAGCTTTCCGATCTCGAGCGCGATCTCGCGAGCTCGAGGCATGAGCTGTTCTTTCGGCAGCACCTCGTTGACGAGACCGATCTCGTACGCGCGTTGCGCGCTGATACGGCCGGCCTTGGTCATCAGAGCGAGCTGCATCACCATCGACAGGGGCATTCGTCGCAGCAGCGCCACGGGCTCCATCGCGAACACGTTGCCGACCGCACAGTGAGTGTCGAGCAGCTCAGCGTGTTCTGCCGCCAGGATCAGGTCGGAGTCCGCGACCTGGTGGAGCCCGCCACCGACCACCATCCCGTTGAGCGCACAGATGACGGGTTTCCAGACCCCGTGGTGCAGCCGGGAGCCGGGGATCTTGTTCTTGATGCCCGACTCGGAGGTCGCCCGGATGTCCTGGCCGACCGAGAACGCCCGGTCGCCGGCTCCGGTGATGATCGCGACCCGGATCTGGGGGTCATCTCGCACGATCGACCACGCCTGGCCGAGCTCGGTTCTTGACGTGTCGTTCGTGGCGTTGAGCCGGTCGGGTCGGTTGAAGGTGATCGTGGCGACGTGCGCATCTACCTGGAAGAGAATGGTCTCAAACTCCATGGATCCCCACCCGTGCTCGGTCAGATGCCGCCACTCGGGCCGACAGCGGCACACTGTAGCAACGATTGTCTCATCGTTCACTGGGTCAAGGCATCCACTGCCCGCCCGACACCGAGAGCAGCTGCCCGGTGATGTGCCGCGCCTCCTCCGAGCAGAGGAAGGCGACCGTGGCGGCGACGTCTGCCGGGTCGCCCAAGCGGCCGTTGAGTGTGGTCGCCCGCATCTCCTCCAGCTCGGCCGATGACTTCCTCCCCAGGAGCCATGGGGTCGCGGTCGTGCCGACGACGATCGTGTTGACGCGTACGCCGGCAGGACCGAGCTGCACTGCCATCAACCGTGCGAGCCCCTCGACACCGGACTTCGCTGCTGCATACGCCGGTGGGCCGGTGCGCACGCCGTGCGCGGAGACGGAGCTCACGTTGACGATCGACCCGTCTCGTTGCCTCACCATGTGACGAGCCGCGCATTGCGCCATCACGAAGCTTCCCTTGAGGTTCACCGCAACGACGCGATCCCAGTCGTCATCCGTCTGGTCGAGGAACGTCCCGGGAAGTGTGAGGCCCGCGTTGTTCACGAGCGCGTCGATGCGCCCCCGGCGCGCGACCAGGTCATCGAGCGCTGAAGTGACCGCTACGCGGTCGAACACGCTCACCTCACGGGCGTCGAGGTGGTCGGGGAACCGGTCGCTCAGATCTCCCAGCGCCTCGAGCGCCTTGAGGTTGACGTCCACGACGAGCACGGCGAACCCGTCGTCGATCAGACGCTCGGCGATTGCGCGGCCGATCCCGCGTGCACCACCGGTCACCACCGCAACACGCGTCACCACGTTGCCACGTTCAGCGGTCATCGATCACAAGTACCACCGAGCGACCGACTCGATCACGCACGCGGGCTTGTCGCTCCCCTCGACCTCGATCGTGATCATGGTCTTGGCCTGAACGCCGCCCTCGATGTCCGTGACCTGTCCCAGCTCGGCTCCGGCGCGAATGCGCTTCCCGACCCGCACCGGGCTTGGGAAGCGAACCTTGTCCAGGCCGTAGTTGACCGCCATTTCGAACCCGTCGTAGCGGACGATCTGGGGCAACAGCGCGCTTGCAAGTGAGAGTGTGAGATACCCGTGGGCGATCGTGCCCCCGAAGGCACCGGTACGGGCCCGCTCGACGTCGCAGTGGATCCACTGGTGGTCGCCGGTCGCATCGGCGAAGGTGTCCACTCGGTCTTGGGTCACCTCGAGCCAGTCGCTGTAGCCGAGGTGCTTGCCCACCGCGCCCCTCACCTCGTCGACACCCGTCAGCACCAGCGGCTCGGACATTCGCGTCTCCCTTCTTCGGCACATCTCGGAGGCCCACTCGGCGCCCGTCCGGCGGGTGACCGACACGACTCCGCCATTGAACAGTTTGACGTTTCTTGTCCGATCATGCAGTATGAGCGGCCGCTGTCGCAACCGCTCGATCGATGCTGTGGCACCGTCGGAAGGAGTCTCGCAGTGAGGTTTGGGGTCTTCATCCTCGGCGACAAGCCACCGCAGCTGACCCATCAGGAAGTGTTCGCCAACGTCCTCGAGGAAGCGCGATGGGCGGAGGAGCTCGGCTACGACGAAGTGTGGCTGGCCGAGCACCACTTCTCACCGTACGGCACGATCGCCGACCTCCCGCTGATGGCCGCGGCGATCGCCGCACAGACCGATCGCATCCGGATCGGGACGGCGTGCATGGTTGCGCCCTTCCACGATCCGATCCACCTCGCCGAGCAGATCGCGATGGTGGACGCCTTGAGCGGTGGCCGCTTCGATGCCGGCTTCGGTCGGGGGTACCAGGCGCACGAGTTCGCGGGCTTCGGCATCCCGATGGACGAGGCCACCGCCCGTTACCAGGAATGCGTCACCATGACCGAGGGGCTGCTCAACAACGAGCACTACAGCTACGAGGGGAAGTACTGGGCCGTCGACGATCTGACGATCCACCCGCGGCCCGTGCAGTCCCGGATTCCCATCTGGTGCACGGTGATGAAGACACCGTCGAGCTTCGAGTGGCTCGCCGAGACCGGTTACGGCGCCATCATCGGAAACCCCTATCAGGTCGACGCGGACCTCGGCGCTGGCCTCGACCTCTACCTTTCGACCCGCAAGGATCGCGGGCTCTCCAAAGCGTCGGAGCAAGTCTGGGCGCTGCTCAACGCATTCCTCGACGAGGACGACGGCTTCGCCCGCTCATATCCCCGCGAGAGCGTGGAGCAGTCGCTCGAGACGCATCGCATGTATTCCAACCCCTTTGAGCGCGGCAATGACGTACCCGCGGACTACAAGGCGTACGCCGATTGGTTCGACAAGCACGACCAGCAGAGTTTCGAACAGATCCTGAACGGCGACCTCACCTTGATGGGCAGCCCGGAGACCGTAATCCCGAAGATGAGGAAGATCGTCGACATGGGCTGGCACAACCTCATGTTGCGCATGAGTCGCGGCGGTGCAATGGATCGCGAAACGGTGTACAGCTCGATGTCGCTCTTCGCGCGCGAGGTGATGCCAGCTGTTGCCGAAATGGAAACAGTGAAGGTCTGACGACGCGCGTGGACCTCGGGCCGCGAATCCGCACCATCCTCTCCATAGCTCCAGACGCCGACGCGATCGAGTTCCAGGGGCACTGGCGATCCTGGGGAGAGCTCAGTGCAGTTGCCGAAGCCGTCGCCGACGCGCTCGACACATGTGGGGTCGAGCCCGGCGGCGCGGTCGGCCTGGTGCTGCGGAACGACCCAGCGATGATCGGCGCCATCCTCGGCGTCGTGCTCGCCGAGCGCTGCGTGGTCACGGTCAACCCACACCACCCGGATCAGGCGCTCGGCGACGAGGTGCGGGACCTCGCCCTCCCGGTGCTGGTGGCCGTCGGCAGTGACTGGCAACGCGCCGAGCTCCGCGACGCGGCTTGCGTGGTGGGCTCGGCGGCGATCTGCGTCGGCTTCGGCGACTCAGCGGTTCGGTTCCTCGACGGACTCCACCGCATCAGGGGCGGTAACCACCGACCGCCCGCACCCGGGATCGCCGTCGAGATGCTCACGAGCGGAACCACTGGCCCCCCGAAGCGGATCCCCCTCGCGTACGACGCATTCGAACGTACGATCACCGCGGCCGGCGACCACTACCGCACGAATCGCGACGCCGATCTGGCACCGCGCCTGCGTTCTGGAGTGGCCATCGTCGCGGCGCCACTGGTCCACATGTCAGGCATGTTCCGCACGCTTCTGAACGTGTGCGATGGGCGCCGGATCGCGCTACTCGAGCGCTTTCAGGTCGACGAGTGGCTCGCGCTCGTCCGTGACCACCGGCCACGAGCAGTGAGCCTCGTGCCCACCGCACTCCGAATGGTCCTCGACGCCGAGGTCGATCCTCGAGACCTGCGGAGCATCGAGGTCGTGACCTCGGGCAGTGCCGCGCTGCCTCCTGATGTGCAGGAGGTCTTCGAGAGCCGATTCGGGATCGCCGTTCTGCCATCCTATGGCGCCACGGAGTTCGCGGGCGGGGTCGCCGGATGGACGTTGGCGCTGCACCGGGAGTGGGGAGCGTTGAAACGGGGCAGCGTCGGGCGCCCACAGCCCGGGCGCCGGATCCGCGTTGTCGACCCGGAGAGCGGTGCCGGGGTACCCCGCGACACCGCCGGTCGACTCGAGGTTGGCACATCTGACGGTGAATGGGTGCGGACCACCGATATCGCGCGGATCGACGCCGACGACTTCGTTTGGATCGAGGGCCGCGCCGACGACACCATTCTCCGAGGAGGGTTCAAGGTGTTCCCGGGTGAGATCTCCGATGTGCTGCTCCGGCATCCCGCGGTTCAGGACGCAGGTGTGACGGGCATCGACGACGCCCGCCTCGGCGCCGTCCCCGTCGCGGTGGTGCAGCTGAGCGCTGGGTGTCGGGTCACCGAGGAGGAGCTGATGGAGCACCTCAGGGCCAATCTCGCGAGCTATAAGGTCCCCGCCCGGCTGCGCATCGTCGACACGCTGCCGCGCACGCCTTCGATGAAGTTGAGCCAGCCGGGCATCAAGGAGCTCTTCACCTCCAGGAGCGGAGGATGACGTACTCACTGCGAGGCGCTGCTGCCATCGTCGGCGCCGCGGACGAGGTCTCCCCGACGGGGGAGATCGACCTCCCGCTACGTGCTCTCGAGGCCCGCGTCATCCGCGCTGCGCTCGCGGACGCGGGCCTGACCCCGAGCGACGTCGACGGCCTGTGCATGTGCACCGGCGGAACGTTGATGCACTCGGTCGAGCTGGCCGAATACTTGGGGATCCAGCCGCACTGGACCGACTCGACCCAGATCGGCGGCGCGTCCTACGAGTTGTTCGTCGAGCACGCGAGCAACGCGATTGCTGCGGGGCTCTGCGAGACGGTTCTCATCGTGTATGCGTCAACGCCGCGCGCCTCTCGCCGGCGCGGCGGAGTCGGCATGGGAGTACTGGCTACTCCTGAGCGCCTCGAGTGGGAGACGCCGTACGGTATCTTCCTCCCGATCGGCGCGTACGCGCTCGCGGCGAGCCGGCACATGGCGCAGTTCGGAACGACGCCCGAGCAGCTCGCGCAGATCGCCGTCGATACGAGACGCTGGGCGTCGATGAACGATCGGGCCTATGCGCGTGACCCACTCACGGTCGACGACGTGCTCGGTTCTGGCTTTGTCGCCGAGCCGCTCCACAAGCTCGAGTACTGTCTCGTGACCGACGGTGCCGGCGCGATCGTCGTCACGAGTGCAGAGCGCGCGCGTGAGCTCGCCAAGCCTCCTGTCTGGGTGCTTGGCGCGGCGTCGAGCCACTCCCACTCAATGATCAGTCAGATGCCTGATCTCACGACGACCCCGGGCGTCGAATCCGGTCGGCGGGCGTTCGCCATGAGCGGACTCACGCCGAGTGACATCGATGTCGTCGAGCTCTACGATTCCTTCACGATCACCGTGCTCCTGGCGCTCGAGGATCTCGGCTTTTGCCAGAAGGGCGAGGGCGGTGTGTTCGTGGCCGATGGTCGCATCGGGCCAGGCGGCGAGCTCCCAGGGCAGACGTCGGGTGGCGGGCTCTCGTACACGCATCCGGGCGCCTTCGGCATGTTCCTACTCGTTGAAGCGACTCGTCAGCTCCGCGGCGAGTGCGGCGAGCGACAGGTCCCTGACGCGCGCACGGCGGTGGCGCACGGGTGCGGCGGAGTGTTGTCAGCCACCTCCACTGTGGTGTTCGGTTCCGAGGAGGTTCTGTGACCGGTTCTGCCCCAACCCGTAACCTGCCAGAGCCCACCGAGATCTCGCAGCCTTTCTGGGATGCCACCCGGGAGCAGCGCCTCCTGCTCCAGCGGTGCCCGCAGTGCGACCGGTCTGTCTGGTATCCGCGCGCGGTGTGCCCGACGTGTCTGGGTGATGCGCTCGAGTGGTCGGAGGCTTCGGGGCGCGGGACCGTGTATGCGATGAGCGTTCATCACCGCGCGCCGGCCGCGGAGCTTGCGGACTTCGTCCCCTACGTCGTCGCGCTTGTCGACCTCGACGAAGGGGTACGGCTCATGACCAACGTCGTGGGCGTCGAGCCGGATCGTGTTCACATCGGTCAGCGCGTGCAGGCGACGTGGGAACCGCTCGCCGACGGTCGCCAACTCCTGCTCTTCACCCCTGAGGATTCCGGCGCGTGACCGCGCGGGTGCAGGAGATCGGTCGGGATCTCCTGTTCCCGGAGAGTCCCGTTGTCCTCGCCGACGGGACCATTCTCGTCAGCGAGCTTGCCGGCGGTCGCGTCACTCGGATCCTCCGCGATGGCACCCGCGAGACGGTTGCGTGCACGGGCGGCGGGCCCAACGGGATCGCCGTCCTTCCCGATGGACGTTTGCTCGTCTGTCAGAACGGTGGCGCGAGATGGGGGACCGCGGCGTGGCCTCTCGCTCTCGCGGGGAGCGTCGAGCTGTTCCTGCCAGTCGGTCCGCCGGAGGCGCCCGTCGACCCACAGATCCAGCTCGTCGAGACGACGGGCCGAGTGTCGACCCTGACGGGCACGTTCCGCGCCGTCGACGGACGCGTGCTCCCACTCGCCCGTCCGAGCGACATCTGCCTCGACGACAACGGCGGCTACTGGGTCACGGACGGAAGCCCGACGCATGGCCGGGTCCGCACCCTCAGCGGTGTGCTGTACGGCTCCGTCGACGGCGAGCTCCGAGAGGTGATCTTCCCCCTGGAGATGCCGAACGGCATCGCGCTGTCGCCCGACGGGGCACACCTCTATGTCACCGAGACCCGGACCCGGCGCGTCTGGTGCTTCGACATCGACAGGCCAGGGCGAATCGAACGCGGTCGCGGTTTCGCGACCGTGCCGAGCGGGGGTCCGCTCGACTTCGGTGGCGCCGACGGCGTGTGCGTGGACGATGCCGGCCGAGTGATCGTGGCCACGATCGGCGCCGGGGGGATCACCGCCTTCTCGCCGAGCGGCCACCTGCTCGGCTCGGTCCCGATGGACGATCCGATGACCTCGAACGTCACGTTTGACAGCGTCGGGCGCCGACTCATCGTGACCTTGGCGTCGACCGGGCGCGTCTGCAGCGTCGATTGGCCGGACGCGCTCGAAGCGACGTCGTAGCGCAGCGCCAGCGCCTTCCATCCCGCGCCGCGGTGGCAAAGCCCGGAAGGAGCCAGAACCGCGTGGCGGCGCTACTTGCTCAGGAACTCGTCGATGACGGCGCGGTGCTCGGGCGTGGTGAACGTCTCGCTTTCGGCCGAGAGCGCGTACTCGAGCACTCCGCTGATCGCGCGCTGCACGTGCAGGTTCAGCGCGCGCTTCGTGTCCTGAACGGCAGCGGGAGGGAGCGCGGCCAGGCGGTGCGCCAGTGCAAGCGCCTCCTTCTTGATGTCGTCGTGCGGGACGACGCGGTTCGCCAAGCCGAGCTCTACGGCCAGCTCCGGCGAGATCCGCTCACCCAGCAATAGATACTCCTTCGCCTTCAACAGGCTCATCATCAACGGCCAAGCCACGGAACCACCATCGCCGGCGACGATCCCGCTGGCGACGTGGGTATCGGCGAAGAACGCTCGGTCGGAGACCAGCACGATGTCGCACAGCACGGCGATGCTGCAACCGAATCCGACCGCGGGCCCGTTGACGGCTGCGACGACGGGCAGCGGGAAATCGACCATGTCGCGGACGATGCGCCGAGCGTCGCGCATGCCAGCCCGACGCGACACGGGGTTCTCGACGTAGTTGTGGAGCCACTCCGCGAGGTCCCCACCGGCGCTGAACTTCGAGCCCGCCCCCGTGAGCACGACGGCGCGCGCCTCGGTGTCCTCGAGTAGCTCGGTCCAGATCCGGGCGAACCGGACGTGCATCGCGTTGTTTGCCGCGTTCCCATGCTCCGGGCGGTTGAGGGTGACGATCCGCACCGGGCCGTCCGACTCGATCAGGATCGTGTCTTCAGCGCTCACGTGTCTCCCGTCGTGATCTGCTCATGTGATCAATTGTCTCAGAATGGAGGTCGCCCCCCGGTCCTCAGTGGCGGTGATCTACGCGAGCTCCATCTCGACGCGCGTGAAGCCACGAACGGTGGCCGTGAGCCGACGCTCACGCTCGCCGATCCGGTAGTTCGGGAAGCGCTGAAGGATCTCCTCGAGTACCAACGCGGCTTCACGGCGTGCAAGCCATTGGCCGAGACAGACGTGTCGACCCCATCCGAAGAAGACGGTCTGCTGGCGACTGCGCTGGATGATGAAGTCGTCGGGGTTCTCGTACTGGCGCTCGTCGCGGTTCGCGCTTCCGAGCAGCAGCAGAACCCAGTCGCCGGCCGGGATCGTGGTGCCAGCGACCTCGACGTCGCGGGTCGTCGTCCGGGCGACCCAATGACTGGGGGTGTCGTAGCGCAGCGCCTCGTCGACGGCTTGCGGGACGAGGGACGGGTCCGCGCGCAGCAGGTCCCACTGGTCGCGTTGCTCGTCGAGTGCGACCAGGGCGTTCGAGAGGAGCTTCTGCGTCGTCTCGGAGCCAGCAGCCGAGAGCAGATTGCAGAACATCAGCACCTCGTGCGTCGTGAGCGCGGTCTCCCCGGATTCGGGGTCGGTGTACCGCGCGTCAAGCACCCTGCTGATGAGGTCGCTGCCTGGTGATCTCCGGCGCTCCTCGATGAGAGACCCGATGTACTCGCTGATCTTTCGGTTCGCGGCGATAGCTCGCTCTGGCATTGACACGCTGCCGTCGTCACGCGAGAGGAAGACCTCCCACCACTCGCGTAGCTGTGCGCGGTCGGTCGGGGGCACCCCGAGCAGCTCTCCGATTACGTCCGTGGGGATCACGAAAGCAAAGGCCGACATCGCATCGACCGTCATGCCGCGAGCCAGTCCGTCCATGTGATTCCGGACGATCTTGCGGAGCGTATCGTCCATTGCGTCGATTGCGCTGGGTGTGAACAGGCGGTTGAACATCCCCCGCACCTGCTCGTGGTGAGGCGGGTCCATCGAGACGATCGAGTATTTCTTGCCGTCGTGGTCGGGGTTCTCCGGAGCGGGTCCCTTGTCGGAGGAGTACGTCTGCCAGTCGCGCATTGCCTCCCACACGTCGTCGAACCGCGAGAGCACCCACCAGCACCCGTCGGGATCGCGATACACGGGCGCCTCGTCCCGGAGCCGACGGTAGACAGGGTAGGGGTCCTCGAAGATCTCCGCGGAGTAAGGCGTGTAGTAGAGATCGCCTGGCATCTGGTTGGCACACTACTGCTGCGGCGGCGAACGGTCGAACGCTTGTTGTTAGATTGCACTCTGATGGACGTGAGGCTTACCGGCGAGCAGGAGCTGCTGCGGACCACGGTCCGCACTGTCGCTGACCAGTGGGCCGCCACCGGCCCCGAGGAGCTCTTGCGCAACGCGGCGGGGGGCTGGAAACGCGTCGTCGAGCTCGGGATCCCCGCGTTGCGCTCGCCTGCACTCGCGGGGGTCGACGCGAGTGGCGTCGAGGTCGCGCTCGTGCTCGAGGAGGTCTCCCGCGCGGTCGCACCGGTTCCGGTGCTTGGACAGGCGGTGCTCGCCGCCGAGATCCTCGAAGCCGCAGGGGCGACGGCGACCCTTCAGGCCATCGCCGACGGAGACATCAGGGTGGCTCCGGCGCTTCGTCGCGACCTCGGGGGCTTCGCCGGTCCCGATGACGACGGGATCGTCTTCGACTCGGCAGACGCGACGCACGTGCTGCTCGTCGAGAGCGTCCCCAATCTCGGCGGTGCTCGGGTCCTGCTGCGATCAGCGACCGGGGCAACACGCGCGGGACTGGATCTCACCCGCGACTGGGGCGAGGTGCCACCCGTGGATCCGGGAGAGGAGACGCTCGGCCTGGTTGACGCCGAGCGGTGGATCAAGGTGGAGGCGCTCGCGTTCACCGCCCTGGGCGCCGATCTGCTGGGGGTGATGCAGGGCGCGCTTGACGACGCCGTCGCCTACGTGGCCGAGCGCCGTCAGTTCGGCGTACCGGTGGGCTCGTTTCAGGCGGTCCAACACCTCGCGGCCGACGCACTGGTGCAAGTCGAGGCCACGCGCAGCTGCGTTTGGCACGCGGCATGGTCGGTCGACCACCAGGCGCCAACCGCTGCCCGGCTCGCGGGTCGCGCCGCCAAGGCGTTCGCCTCGAAGGCGGGGCGCCAGGTCGTCGAGACCACCGTGCAGCTCTTCGGCGGGATCGCCATCACCTGGGAACAGCTCTCGCACGTGCGACTCCGCCGCGCGTTGCTCGACCGCCAGCTGTTCGGTGACGAGAACCTGCACTACGAGCAGATCGCAGCCACCCGGCTCGCGGATGCGGGGCTCAGCTGACCGTGGACTTCGACGACAGCCCAGAAGAGGCCGCCTTCCGGGCCGAGCTCCGCGCGTGGCTCGCTGAGCACGCGGCCAACGCCGAGATCCCCACCGACCCGGCCGCCCGCACCGAAGCGCAGAACGCGTGGCACCAAGTCCTCTACGACGCGGGATACATCGCCCTCTCGTTCCCGCCCGAGTACGGCGGTCATGGTCGCTCGCCCGTGTACGAGGCGATCCTCAACGACGAGCTCGGGCGAGCGGGTGCTCCGCCCATCGAAGGGATCGGCCACCTCTCGAATGCCATCCGGCTGTTCGGCACTGAGCAGCAACGTCGCGAGCTGCTCCCCGGCCTCCTCTCCGGCAAGGTGCGCTGGTGCCAGGGCTTCAGCGAGCCCGAGGCTGGCTCGGATCTCGCCGGACTGCGCACACGCGCAGACCTCGAACACCGCGAGGGCGGCGAGGTGTTCATCGTGAACGGCCGCAAGATCTGGACGAGCTTTGCGGCGGCCTCCGACTGGTGCTTCCTGCTCTGCCGAACCGAGCCCGACGCGCCCAAGCATGCTGGCATCTCCGTCCTGCTGGTTCCGATGTCGTCTCCGGGCGTCGATGCACGACCGATCGTCAACGCGTCGCGCAACCGCGACTTCGCCGAGGTCACCTTCGACGACGTCGAAGTGCCGGCACAGAACCTGCTCGGGGAACGAGGGCAGGGTTGGTCGATCGCCAACCAGCTCCTCGCGTACGAGCGGGGCCCGAGCGATGTCAACTGGATCGCGCGGCTCGCACTCCACCTCCGCACCCTCGAAGACGACGTGCGCCGCGGCCACATCCCCAACAACCGTGCGACCCGGATTCGCCTCGGGGAGGCCTACGCGCATCTCCGAGCGCTGCAAGTTCGCGTGCAGCGGTCCTTGAGCGAGAGAGCAAGCGGTGCGCTGCCCGGCGCCGAGGGCTCGATCGACAAGTTGATGATGACCGACACCGACCAGATCATCGGGCACGCGGTCATGGATCTGTGTGGGGCGGGCCCCATGCTCGACGAAGGCCTCGAGTGGGACGTGTACGTGTGGTCGCGGGCACAGAGTATCTTCGGCGGGACGCAGCAGATCCAGCGAAACATCGTCGCCCAACGTGTGCTCGGCCTGCCGCGTGGCTGACACTCTGCCGGTACTCGCGATCTACTCCCGACAGTACGTCTGACCGAAAGCGTCGAGGAAGTCGAGAATCGCGGTCGGCTCTCCTGCCGGATGGCTGAGACTGATCCAGTCCACGCCCATTGCCGCGAGCTCGGCGATGGTCGACCGATGTCGCTCGACGTCCTCCGTGGGGCGGTCGATGCCGGGGCCCGGATAGCTCATGCAGATGTCGATCTCGTCGGCGCGGTCGCCGGCCAGCTCCCGGACCTCAGCGATCATCTCGGCGAGACGACCTAGCGACGCGATCGACGGCGAGCGCGTGCTCGCGGCCACCTCCTCGGGAACCCACATCGGCATCCAGCCCTGCGCGCGCTCGGCCACGCGCCGACGAGTGAGCGCCGAGTTGCCACCGATCCAGATCGGGATCGGGCACTGCGCCGGACGGGGCAGCTGCAAGACGCTCCGTGCCGTGAAGTGAAGGCCCTCGGCATCGAAGGGTTCGCCGGACCAAGCTCTCGGGAGCACCTCGAGCGCCTCGTCGAAGAGGGCGTTGCGCTCGCCGAAGTCGACACCGAGCGCGAAGAACTCGGTCTTGTGATACCCGGTGCCGATCCCGAGCCGGAGGCGACCGTGGGAGAGCCGATCGAGGGAAGCGGCGCTCTTTGCCAGCAGGAGCGGGCTCCGGTACGGCGCGACCGAGACGTAGGTGATGAGGTGGAGACGCTCTGTGGCCGCCGCGGCGAACGCCAGCCCCACGAATGGGTCGAGCGTCTGGTGACCGCCGTGGGCGAGCCAGTTGGCGCCCGGTGCCGGGTGCTCGGTCAGCCCGAAGCCCGAGAACCCCGCCTGTTCGGCCGCCGCAGCGACATCGCCGATCTCACCCGAGTCGAGCAGGTCCCTTCCGAGTCCGTGGGCCTCCGGATAGTTGAAGACGAACCTCAACTCGCGGTCCCCTTCACGGCGATCTCACTGGATCTCGGCGAGCAGGGTGCCGACTTCGTATGTGCCGCCGAACTCCACTTTCCAGGTGACCGTGCCAGAAACGGGAGCGTCGATCTGCATCTCGACCTTGTCGGTCTCGAGGAGATAGAGCGGTTCACCTTGCGTGACCGTTCCGCCGTCCTCGACGAAGTGCTGCAACAGCACCGCTTCGGTGATCGCGTCGCCCGGTTTGGGCATCCGGATCTGCGTCACTGCAAACTGCGAATCGCCGCCACCAGCGCCGCGACGTCAGGCCGGCACGCGGCCTCGAGCGTCCCGGAGCGAGGCACCGGCGTGTATGTCGCCGCGACCCGCGCGATCGGCGCCTCGAGCTCGCCGAACAGCTCGGTGCCCACCGACGCTGCGATCTCGGCTCCGGGACCGCAGAAGCCTACGGACTCGTGCATGACGACGAGCCGCTTGGTCTTTGCCACGGAGCCGAGCACCGTGTCGAGGTCGAGCGGCACGAGCGTGCGCAGATCGACGACCTCGACGGAAGAGCCCTCGCCGTCGAGCTGCGTGGCCGCGTTGAGCGCGTCCTGCACCGACGGCCCGTACGTCACGATCGTCACATCGGATCCGGAGCGCTTGACGTCGGCACTCCCGATTGGCAGGTGGAAGTCGTCCTTCGGCACGGGGAACATCCCGCCGCCGAAGTAGAGCTTCATCGACTCGATGAAGAGGCACGGGTCCTCGTCGTCGAGGCACGAGTTGAGCAGCCCGACCGCGTCGGCCGACGTGCTCGGCCACACGACCTTGATCCCGGGAACGTGCATCGCCCACGCCTCGACTGCCTGCGAGTGCTGCGGTCCAGAGCCCATTCCCACCGTGGTACGGATCACCATGGGCGCGTGCTGACGGCCGCCGGACATGTAGCGGATCTTCGCGGCATGGTTCGCGATCTGGTCGAGCGCGACTCCCAGGAAGTCCATGAACATGAGCTCCGCGACCGGGCGCAGACCTCCGAGCGACGCGCCGATCGCGGCACCGATAATGGCGGTCTCGGCGATCGGGGTGTTGCGCACGCGGTCGGTTCCGTGCTTGGTCGACAAGCCGGCTGTCACCTTGAACAGCCCGCCGGCCGGATCGGCGATGTCCTCCCCGAGGAGCACCACCCGCTCGTCCCGGGTCAGCGCCCGGTCGAGCGTCCGGTTCACCGCGGCGACGAGTCCCATGTCCTCGGTCTCACCCTCCGGGACCGTGCCCATCGGAACGTCCTTGGCGCGTGCGGCGTTCGTGATGCTCCCGGCGAAGACGTCGACCTCGAGCTCGGCAACGTCGGTCTCCTCGGATGCGAGGGCGAAGTTGAACGCTTCCTCGATCTCGGCGTCGAGCGTCGCATCGATGGCGTCGAGCTCGTCAGAGGTTGCGACCTGCTCGTCCAGCAGGCGCCTTCTGTAGACGTCGAAGGGTGCGACGGACCTCTTGGCCTCGAGCTCGTCGGCCGGCACGTACTCCATGGGGTCGCCGAAGTAGTGCCCCTGGAGTCGGTACGTCACCGCCTCGACGAACGTCGGTCCGCCACCGCTGCGGGCTCGGCGCGCGGCCTCCTTCACGGCCTGGTAGACGGCGATCGGATCCGTGCCGTCGACCGTGACCCCGGGCATGCCGTACCCGGCGGCGCGATCCGACAAGCGCTCGGTCTTGGTGTACTCGGCCAGTGGCGTGCACTCGGCCCAGGCGTTGTTCTCGCAGAAGAAGACCACGGGGAGATCCCACACCGCCGCGAGGTTCATCGCCTCGTGGACGAAGCCGATGCTCGTCGCGCCGTCGCCGAAGCTCACGAGCACCACGGTGGGCGTGCCGCGAAGCGAGGCGGCCAGCGCGAGACCGTTGGCGATCGGCGGTCCGGCGCCCACGATCCCGGTCGTCCACATGATGCCGTGGTCCGGCTCGCTGACACCCATGGCGCCCGCCTTGCCCTTGGAGAGCCCCGCGGACCGGCCCAGCAGTTCGGCGAAGTACGGGCCCAACGTCACCCCCTTGGCCACGACGTTGGCGAGCCCGCGATATGTCGCGACGAGCTGGTCACCGTCCTCGAGCGCGAGCGCGGCACCCGCGGAAAGCGCCTCGTGGCCTTCGACCGGCCAGTAGCTGAACCCGGCCTCGCCGGACATGAGCGCCGTGCGCACGCGCGCGTCGCAGCGATGGATCTTGCTCATGGTCGTGTAGAGCGCGATCGCCTCGTCGCGTCCGACCCCGTCGATGTCCCCCATTGCGCTGCTCCCTCGCTCCACCTGCGGGTGGACAACGGTACACCTTGTGTCTATCTGCCCGACGCTCGCGTCACCAGCATGGCGGTCGTGCCGCTGTTCGCGGCACCGACGCCGACGGCGGCGACCTCGGGCTCCCCAGCGACCTGCCGATCGCCGCCTTCGCCGCGCAGCTGGACGCATGCTTCGTGCAGGAAGCCGAAGCCATGGAGGCGGCCGCCGGACAGCTGACCCCCTGATGTGTTCAGCGGCAGCTCTCCGTCCAGGCTGATCCGGCTCCCACCCTCGACGAACGCGCCGGCTTCACCGACCTCGCAGAATCCCAGGTCCTCCAGCCAGCAATGCGTGAAGATGCTGAAGCCGTCGTAGCACTGCGCCACGTCGACATCGCCCGGTGTGAGGGTCGTCCGCTCCCAGAGGTCCGTCGACCAACGCGAGCTGATGCGCGTGATGTCCTGTCCGTATTCCCACCCGAACCGGTCGTGATGGGCACAGCTCAGGGCTTCGACCCCTACCGCCGCGTGGTCGAGCGCGGTCGCGTGCTCCGCTCGTGAGACCACGAAGGCCGTCGCACCATCGCATGGGACGTCGCAGTCGTACAGGCACAACGGCGTCGAGATCATGCGGGCATTCAGGTAGTCATCGAGAGTGAACGGCTCGCGGTAGACAGCGTTGGGGTTCAACGCGGCATGCGAACGAGCGACGAGAGGCACAGCCGCGAGCTGCTCGCGCGTGAGCCCGAAGCGCTGCATCCGCGCTCGGATCTGGAGCGCGGCCAGGTTCGCGGCGGTCGCGCCGAAGGGCAGCTGCCAGGACATCGTTCCACCCACGCGCCCGGCGCCAGCGCCGTAGCCACGGCGGCCGCCGGCACCCTGGGCCGTGCCTTCCCAGATGCTTCGCCAGCACAAGACGTGCTTCGCCAGGCCCGTCGCGACCGCCATCGCCGCATTCACGACCGCGCCGAGCTGTCCCGGCGCCTCGATCCCGCCCGACACCCAGTCCGGCTCGATCCCGAGCAAGTCGTGGATCTCGCGCACCGAACCGCCGCTGAACCCGAGCGCAGGTTGCGACGATCCGGGATAGGTGCTGAGCCCGTCGATGTCGCCCGGCGTCAGGCCGGCATCCGCGATGGCGCGGAGACAGCCGTCGGCGGTCAGGCGGAGTGGCTCGACGCCCAGTCGCCGACCCACCTCTGTCTGGCCGATCCCGCTGATGATGACCTTGCCGAGTGCGTCGCTGAACACCTCAACGCCCTTCCGTCGGTCGGAACAGGGGCAGGTAGACGTCAGGTCCGTCGTCGACGCGGTGGTGCTCGAAGACCACCTCGACGGGCATCCCGATCTCCACGTCGTCCGGCTCCACGTCGACGAGGTTCGTGAGCAGGCGGGCGGTGGGATCCTCCTCGACGGTGACGAGCGCGATGACCGTCGTGTCCGGAAAGCCGGGGAGCAGGGGGTGCACCGCCTCGGTCCACGTCTCCACCTTCCCCCGCCCGCTCAGCTCCTCCCAGGCGAGGTCCGGCGAATGGTCGTACGGGCAGAGCATCGCCGGCGGGTGGACAACACGCCGGCACGCGCCACAACGCTGCATCCGCAACCGTCCGTCCTCACCGCGGGTCCAGAACGGCGCGTTGCGTTCGTCGACGACCGGCAGTGGGCGCGTCGTGCCGGGCTCCGCCTCCCGAACCGGCTTCATTCGCCCGGTCGCTCGATCAGCTCGACGCGGGTGCCGTCCGGATCGAGCGCCATGATCCCGCGGTTGCCCCTCGCGAACACGGCTGCGGTCCCGACAAGCACCTGACCCCCCGCTGTCTCGATCCGTCGGCACAGATCATCGAAGTCGCCCACGCGGAACGCGAAGTGCGTGAGCCCGACGAGGTTCATCGGTCTGGGGGTCGCGTCGCCACGATGCCCAGGCTGGCGGTACCAGAGGAGCTCGATCCTCACGCCGTCACGCTCGATGTACACGAGCTCGACGTCGAGGCCGTCGACGCCGAGCAGGCGCGCCGACTCGTCGTCGGCCACCGAGAGCCGATCCAGCTCGACGAAGCCCAGCGCACCGCAGTAGAACGCGAGCGACCGCTCGAGCTCGGAGACGCACACGCCGAGATGGGTCAGCCGGTTGCCGTCGTGGTGGCGGCCCGACTTAGCCACGGCCCGCCTCCTCCCGCGGTTCGGGCCGCGATCCGAGGACGTCCTGGGAGTGCTCACCGACATGTGGGGGGCGACGGGGTGGCGGGTAGGTGGAGGCGCTCGAGGGCATGGAGATCCCCGGGTACCGGTAGGTGGCGCCGAGATCGGGATGGTCGACCTCGACCTGGAAACCGCGAGCGACGAAGTGCGGGTCCTCGAACGCCTCATCGGGTGTCATCACCGCGCCGACGGCGAAGCCGCGCTCCTGGCCGGCCACGTAGAAGTCGTACGCAGGGATGGACTGGGCGATGAGCGTCATGGCGTCACGGGCCGCGGTCATGATGGCCGCGGCCTCGGGGTCGGTCTCGACCGCGGACATCTCGACCGGCTCCTCCCGAGAGGCCGCGAGCTCGAGGAAGACCGCCTCGGGCAGCTGCTCGAGCAGGCCGAGCTCGCTCAGCCAGCCATGGAGACGAGCGAACTCCCGGGACGTCCGCGGGGGAACCCCTGTGGTCACGTAGCGTCCGTCGGCACAACGAACCTGCACCGGAGCGGTCGGGATCGGGCTCGCGTGTCGGCCGGTCTGTCGTCGACAGATCGACTCCAGCAGCAGCCAGTGGTAGGTGGTCTGCTCGCAGGTGACGTTGCACGCGGCGTTGATGCTCACGTCGACGAGCTGGCCTCGCCCCGTCACGTCGCGATGCACGAGCGCGACGAGCGCACCGATCGTGGCGTACCAAGCGCCGATGTGAAAGGCCTGGTTGCCGCCACCTCGGATCGGTGGCAGGTCGTGATCGTCGTAGCCGCAGTTCCACATGGGGCCGCCGCCTGCGAGCAGTGTCAGATCGGCCGCGGGGTCCGCCGCGCGGGCGCTGTCGCGTCCGTAGCTCGTGATCGAGACCCAGATCAACGACGGGCTCGGCGCGCCGAGCGCGTCCCATCCGAGACCGTCCGCGTCGAGGCCACGTCCGCGACCTTCGAGCACGACGTCGGCGTCGGCGACGAGCCGCGCGAAGTCGGCTCGGCCGTCGTCGTCATCGAGATCAAGGACGACGCTGCGCTTGCCGACGCTGCCTGCCCACCATCGCAGGCTCAGCTCGTGGTGCGGCTCGTCACCGGCGAACGGCGGGTCGCGCCGCAGTGTCGAGCCCCCGGGCGGCTCGACCACGACCACGTCGGCCCCGAGCTCGCGCAGCATGCGACCGGCGTCGATAGTTCGCTCGTCGACGAGCTCCACGACGCGCACCCCTTCGAGCATCGTCAGATCACCCCGTCGCGCTGGAGGCCCTCGATCTCCGATGCATCCAGTCCGAGCAAGCAGCCGAGGACGAAGTCGTTGTGCTCGCCGAGGCACGGCCCGGGCTGCCCGATCGACCAATCCGTCTCAGAGAGGTGCAGCGGGAGGCCTTCGACCCGAGCTGCACCCAGCTCGGGATGGTGAACGGTGGGGAAGAGGCCCCATCGGGCGAGGTCGGGGTCCTCGTCGATCCGCTCCCGCGGTGACTTCACGACGCTCGCCGGGACCCCGGCGACGATCAGCTCTGTGGCGACCTCCGCCGCATCACGTTGGCGGACCCACGCCGCGAGCACGCGGTCGAGATCATCCTCGTGCTCGATGCGACCGGCGAGGCCGGAGAAGCGGTCGTCGTGGAGCTCCGGAGAATCGACGGCGGCCCGGAGCCGCTGCCAGTCGTCGTCGTCGCGGCAGGCGATCGCCACCCATCGGTCGTGGCCGACCGCCGGATACACGTTGTGCGGTGCCATGCCACCGTGATCAGCGCGGTTGCCGTTCGGTTGTCCCGGGCGCCGTCCAGGGCGTCGGTTGACCGTCCAGTCGAGCACGCTCACGGGCTGCAGCGTGAGGCCGGCGGCGGTGGAAGCCAGGTCGATCCACTGACCTTCGCCCGAGACCCCCCGGTGGTGGAGCGCGGCCAGCACCGCGATGGCCATGAAGGCTGCGGCGCCGTGGTCCATGTAGGAATGCCCCCATCCCGCCGGCTCGTGGTCGGGAAGGCCGCTGGTCGCCGTCAGGCCGCTGACCGCCTGCACGATCGGGCCCCACGTCTTGAACGCGCGGTACGGGCCGCTGTGACCGAACCCGGAATTCGACACGTAGATGATGTCCGGACGGATCTCGGTCAAACGTTCGTAGCCGAAGCCGAGACGCTCCAGCACTCCGGCCGCGAAGTTCTCGGTCACCACATCGCTGATGGCGATCAACCGGCTGAGCAACTCTCGACCTGTTTCATGCCGGAGGTTGAGGGTCACGCCGAGCTTGGTGACATTGTGATTGTTGAAGCCGCCACCGAGGTTCACGCCACGGCGATCGTCCAGGTACGGGCCAACGGCTCGCATCATGTCCCAGCGACCTTGGGTCACGGGATCCTCGACGCGGATCACCTCGGCACCGAACGCCCCGAGGATCTTCGTGGCGCCGGCGCCCGCGAGCTGCCCGCTCAGGTCGCAGATCCGCACGTGTTGCAGCGCCGGCACGGCTGCGGGTCAGTCTCGCGGCTTGTCGAAGAAGTTCGGCCAGAGGACGGCGGCCTTGAACGACTCCTCGATCTCCTGGAACGCCGTCTCGTTGTCCCACGTGCCGGTGAGCGACACCAGCTCGCGCTCGACGACCGGGTTGGCCCACAGGGCGATCCGCCCACCGCCGGAGAAGATGATGCGCCGGTTCAGCCAGTCGGATCGCTCCGACGCGAGGTACACGACGGGGGGTACGACGTTCTCCGGCGAGAGCCGCGCGTTCTCGGCCGAGTAGTCGAGGCTGGCGCGACCCGACGCGATGCCCTGGGTCATCCGCGTCCCGGCGATCGGGGCGATGGCGTTGCTCGTGACGCCATAGCCCCGCAATGAGTTCGCGCACGAGTAGGTGAAGCCGACGATTCCCAGCTTCGCCGCTGCGTAGGCCGGCTGGCTCGGCGCACCCTGGAGCCCTGAGAGCGAGGTGAAGTTGATGAGCCGGTACTGGCCACCTCGGTGCTCGCGCCACCATGCGGAGGCGTGCCGCGTGGTGTTGAACGTCCCTTTGAGGTGGACGGCCACGACCGCGTCCCAGTCGGCCTCGGCCATCTTGAAGACCATGCCGTCGCGCAGGATGCCTGCGACGTTGGCGAGGATGTCGAGACCCCCGAAGGACTCGACCGTGCGCTCGATGAGACGTCCGCAGGCGTCGAAGTCGGTGACATCGGTGCAGTCGGGCAACGCGGTGCCTCCCGCGTCGGTGATCCCCTGCGCGACCTCCTCCGCCGGCGCGCGGTCGGTGCCGGTGCCGTCGACCTCGACCCCGGCGTCCGACACCATCACCGCGGCGCCCTCGGCCGCGAGCCCTGCCGCGACCGCGGCGCCGATCCCGCGCCCGGCGCCGGTGACCACTGCGGTGCGCCCGTCGAGCAATCCCACTTCCTCTCTACCCCCTCTCTCGCCGTCCGTCCCCGGTAGGCAGCGCGACGTGCAGCCGAACAATCTCTGTACAGATGTAGCACAGTGCCCGGAACGATCTCACTCGAAGCCCCACTCCGAGAACCGCCGCTCCAGCTCCTCCAGGGCGCCCTTGGCGCCGCGGCTGGCCCGCTCCTGGAAGAAGTTGAACTCGTCGTCGCGCCACACCAGGTTCGTGAACACCGGGTGCGCCATCTGCATCCAGTCGCCGAACTGCGCCATGCCGACCGCGTGCCAGAAGGTGATCAGCGCCTGCTTGCCGATCATCAGGCCGTCGGCGGAGTGGTGCGCGATCGCGCGCGCGTAGCGGAGAGCCTCCGCTTCGAGTGCGTCGTCGGTCACGACGGACGCGATGACGCCCCACTCGTGGAGCTCGCGAGCAGAGAGGCGGCGACCCGTGATCATCGCTTCGTATCCCCGGTTGGGCCCGAGCTTCAACAGCGCGATCGGCATGATCGTGCTGAAGCCTGCGAACCCGATGCGCGCCTGCGGTCTGCCGAAGCGGGCCGACTCGCTCGCGACGATGATGTCGGCGGCGAGCGCGAGGTTGAAGCCCGCGCCGACCGTGGTGCCCTGGCAGACGGCGATCACAGTCTTCGGGAACTCGAGCCAGTTCAGGAAGTACTTGTGGAGCCGGCGCGCGTTCGCGATGCGGGCGGTCTGAGGGAGCTTCGTGCCTCGCTTGAGCCCAGCCTGCTCCACGGGCGTGCGCCGGACGTCGTCGCCAGCGCAGAAGTCGGGACCGGTGCCGGTGAGCAGGACGACCTTCACATCATCATCAGCCTCGGCGCGTTGCAGCCGCTCCTCGAACAAGACGTGCATGTCGGGCGAGAGGATGGCGTTGCGGCGCTCGGGGCGGTTGATCGTGACGCGCGCGATGTGCGGCTCGACGATGTCGTAGAGGACCCAGCTGTCGTCGACCTCGAGGTCATTCTCGGCCATGGGACCTCCGCCCCGACGCTCGATGGATGTTTCTGGCGGTCACTGTACTTCTGTACATACGATGGCTTACAGTGAAACGATGAGCATCGATCACGGGGATCTCGTGCTGATCAGCATCGACGACCACACCGTCGAGCCGCCCGACCTCTTCGCGCGCCACGTGCCCGATCGTTACCGCGAGTTCGCGCCGCGGGTCGTGACCGATGCGAACGGCGACTGCTTCTGGGAGTACGACGGCACGAAGTTACCCAACATCGGACTCAACGCGGTGGCGGGACGACCGAACACGGAATGGGGATTCGAGCCTTCGCGGTTCGAGGACATGCGGCGCGGTTGCTACGACGTCCACGAACGTGTGCGCGACATGGACATCGCAGGTGTGCTGGCGTCGCTGTGCTTCCCCTCGTTCCCGACGATCTCGGGCGCCTTGTTCACGTTCAGGGGTGAACCCGACGTCTCGAAGGTCATGGTCCGCGCCTACAACGAGTGGCACCTCGAAGAATGGTGCGGCGCCTACCCCGACCGGTTCATTCCCCTCGGAATCCTCCCCTTGTGGGATCCCGAGCTGGCCGCGGCCGAGGTGCGCTGGCTGGCGTCGAAGGGTTGCCGTGCCATCACGGTTCCCCAGCACATCGGGAGCTACGGGGGACCACCATGGCAGGACCCGCATTGGGACCCGCTGTGGGCCGCGTGCGTCGATGAGTCGACCGTCGTGAACATCCACATCGGCACGGGAGGTGGCGCGCCGGTTCCGTCCGATCTGACGAACTACCTCGCGTACAACGCGATCGTCGCGATCGACACGGTTCGGTTCATGGCGGACCTCCTCTTCTCTCGAGTGATCGCCGAGTTCAGCAACCTGACGTTCGCGTTGTCCGAAGGTGGCATCGGCTGGATCCCGTTCGTGCTCGAACGGCTCGAGGACACCTACTCGCGGCAACGGGCGTGGACCGGCGACGATCTCGGCTGTGGATTGACCCCGACCGACGTGTTCCGGCGGAACTTCATCGCGTGCTTCATCCGTGACCGCGTCGGCATCGAGACCCGCGAGCGGATCGGCGTCGACACCATCTGCTGGGAGATGGACTACCCGCACTCGGACAGCTCGTGGCCGGATGCGGCCGAGCAGCTCGCTGCACAGCTCGAGGGTTGCAGCCACGAAGACGTCGAGAAGATCTGTTGGCGGAACGCCGCCCGGCGTTTCCACTACGACGGAGTCGAACGACTGGGTCGCGCTGCCTGCACCGTGAGCGCGCTCCGGTCGAGCCTCGGAGAGGTCGACGTCTCGGCTCCAAAGGTCGACGCGGGTCGAGCACCCGAGCCAGGGACGCACCCCATCACCTTCGGCGACATGAAGAAGCGCATGGCCTCCGTGCTCACCGGCGGCACCTGACGGGCGGCGTCCGTGACGCCGTCGAACGACGAGTACGGAGTCCCGCTCGAGCCGGCGGACATCGCGTTCCGCGACGAAGTCCGCGCCTTCCTGCGTCGTGAGCTCACCCCGGAGCTCAGCGCGAAGGCGCGGAGCGAGAGCGAACGCATCGAACAGCTTCGCGAGTGGCAGCTCCGGCTGCATGCCGCGGGGCTCGCGGCGATCAGTTGGCCCGAGGAGTTCGGTGGTCGAGCCGCAACGGTGGTCCAGCAGATCGTGTTCAGCGCCGAGCTCGCTCGGGTAAGGGCGCCCGAGCCCGTGAACCGCAGCGCGATCAATCAGCTCGGGCCGACGATCATGCAGTGGGGCGACGACGCACAGCGAGCGCACTTCCTCCCGCGCATCCTCACCGGCGAGGACGTGTGGTGCCAGGGCTTCAGCGAGCCCGATGCCGGGAGTGATCTCGCGTCGCTCCGGACGCGCGCCGAGGTCGACGGGGAGGCGCTCGTCGTCACCGGCCAAAAGATCTGGACCTCGAAGGCCGAGTACGCGGATTGGATCTACATCCTCGCCCGTACGGATCCCGCGGCACCCAAGCACGAGGGCATCAGCTTTGTGCTTGTCGACCTCCGCAGCGACGGGATCGAGATCCGCCCGATCCGCCAGATCACCGGCCGATCAGAGTTCAACGAGGTGTTCTTCTCCGCCGTGCGCATCCCACTGGCGAACGTCGTCGGGCGGCTCAACGACGGCTGGCGGGTCGCCCACTCCACGCTCGGCTACGAGCGGGTCGGTCAGAGCAGGACCCATCGTATCGAGCGCCGGCTCGACATCCTCCTCGACATGGCGACGACGCCGGTCGGAGACGCCACACGCCCCGTCGACGATCCGCTCGTGCGCCACGAGCTCACTCGCTTCGCCGCGCAGGTCGAGGCACTCCGCCAGATCGCGGCCCAGGCCACGGCGGCGGGCGTCCGCGGCGTGGAGCCCGGACCGGAGGCCTCTGTCGCGAAGCTCCTGACGTCCGAGGTCGACCAGGCGATGGCCGGATTCGGTCTCGACCTCGCCGGTGTCGCGGGCACGCTCCGACGCGGCTCCCCTGGCGCCGCCAAGGACGGCAACGTCGCGCTCAGCTATCTCCTCATGCGAGCTGCGACCCTCGGCGCCGGAACGTCGGAGATCCAGCGGAACTTGATCGGAGAGCGCCTCCTCGGACTTCCTCGTGACCCCTGACGCCGATTCGCTCGTCGCCCTCGGCGCGAGGTCGGAGGCGCTGGCGCTGCTGCGGGGGAGCGCCGAAGACGTGCTCACGCGGGAGTGGGACCCGAGTCGTACGCGCGACCTGCTCGACGGAGAGGGTCCCAGCTGGGCACGACCGCTGTGGGAACGGCTGCGCGGGCTCGGCTGGGCCGACCTGCTGGTCCCCGAAGCCCACGGCGGCGGTGGCGGGACCGTGAGCGAGCTCTGCGTTCTCGCGGAGACCGTCGGCACCTCGACTGCGCCGGTTCCCCTGGTCGCGGTGTCCGTTGCGAACGGCTGCCTCGCGCGGCCCGCGCCGTCGGCAGTGCCGTGCGTTCCCATCACCGGCGCGCCGTGGTCGCTCACCCGTTCGGCTGGCGAGTTCCGGCTCAGCGGCCACCATCCGTTCGTCGCCTACGGCGATACCGCAGACTCGTTCGTCACCGCCGCGGCCCACCCGGACGTTGACATCCTGCTGGTGCACGTCGACGCGAACGCACCTGGTGTGACGAGTGAGCCGTTGGACCCGCTCGACGGCATGCCGTGCGCCGCGGTGACCTTCGACGACGTGAACGTCGACGACGATCGGATCGTCGCACGGGGCCCGAGCGCTGCAGGACGATGGCACGCGACCGAGCTCACCTCGACCGTTGCGTGGACCGCCGAGCTCACCGGCCTCGCGGCAGCCGCGAACGATCTTGCCGTCGACTACGCGAAGCATCGGATCGCGTTCGGCCGACCGATCGGGTCGTTCCAGGCAATCAAGCACCGCATCGTCGACCAGCGCGCGGCCATTGAAGTAGCACGTGCGCTGTGGTTGCGAGCCGCGGTGGCGCTCGACGGCGGGGCGCCCGACGCGTCCGCGCTCACTGCGCTGGCGGCGTTCTGGGCTATCGACCAGCTGCGGGCCGTTCCCGAAGGCGCGATCCAGGTCTTCGGTGGGATTGGATACACGTGGGAGCACGTCGCTCATGTCTTCCTGCGTCGCGCGGCAGTCCTGAGCGCTCTGCTCGGTCCGCCCGCGCGACATCGCGAGGTCGTCGTGCCGTGGCTCTTGTCGCGGATGTCCGAACCGCGACCGACCTGACTCAGCGATCAGCGGACGATCGATCGAGACTCGGAGCCAGCTGCGCGATCAGGCGAGCCTTGTCGACCTTGTCGGAGGCGGTGAAGGGGACCTTGTCGTGCTCGAGCACGATCCACCGCTTTGGGACCTTGTACGCGGCGAGCACCTCTCGGCAACGGCGCACGAGCTCGTGATCCGCGACTGTCGTTTCTGGCTGGAACACGACGACTCCGCACACGACCTGTCCGACGACGTCATCGGGCAGGCCGATGACGGCCGCCTCCCAGACCTCGGGCATCGCCTGGAGGACCGCTTCCACCTCGATGGGCGACACGCTCGCTCCGGCGGTCTTGATGAGGTCACCGGTCCGACCCAGGAAGTACAGGTGACCCTCGGCGTCGCGGTAGCCGCTGTCGCCGGTGTGGTACCAACCATCGACGTCGAAGACGTCGCGCCGTTCACGACCGATGATCCCGCGCATGAGTCCGACGCCGCGGGCGCAGATCTCACCGACGGTGCCATCCGGCACGATGGCTCGCGACTTGTCCACGATCTTGTGCTCCCACCCGGGCGCGTCCGTCCCCAGTGACCCGCGCTTGTCTTCGGGGAGCGGGATCCATGGGTCCCACCAGGTGTGTGCCGTCGCGGTCTCGGTCATCCCCAGCGGGTTCACCAGCAGTGTCGGATCGGGAACGCGACGATCGGGTGACAGCAGCTCTTGATGGTATGGGCCTCGCAGCCGGTTGAGATCGGTCGACGCGAAGTCTGGGTGGCCCGCGAGCGTGGGACCGATGTGGGGCCACCCCATCGTCACGGTCGCGCGCTCCCGCTCGAGAAGTCGGAGCGTGCTCGCCGGCTCCAGACGCAGCTCGCACAAGGTCGTCGCCCCCATCTCCATGGCGGCCAGGAAGCCGTAGACGAACCCTCCGATCCAGAAGTACGGCAGCGGCATGTAGATCCGGTCTTCGGGCCTCCATCGCTGCTGGCTGGCGATGAACCAGGACTGTTCGATGGTTGCCGCGTGCACGTGGACGACGCCCTTGGGTCGAGCCGTGCTCCCGGACGTGTAGATCACCAGCTGATCGTCGGCGGGACGAACGCTCGCCTCGGCCGCGCGCAGCAGCGATGCCGGTGCGGATCGGTCGAGCGGTGTCGCCCACGCACGGTCGCATCCGCCGAGCACGTGCACTGCGCGCAGGAAGGGATGGGTCTCGATCTCCAGCGCGGAATCGCGGGTGCCCGCGAGCGCCGGCATGGCGGCTTCGAGCCTCGTGACATAGTCGTTCGACAGCAAGGACGGCACGGTGATCAGGAGCTGGATCGCGGAGTCGGCGAGGACCCATCCGAGCTCCGCGGGCATGTAGAAGGTGTTGATCGGCACGGCGACCGCACCCATGCGGGTGATCGCCATCAACGCGACGGACAGATCCGGACCGTTCGGCGCGAGCACGCCGACTCGAGTTCCCTTGCCGATGCCGGCGGCAAGCAGCGCACGCGCGAGTTCGCCCGAATGTCGCCCGGCCTCGCTGTAGGTGATTCGATCGTCACCCAGCACGCTGAGCTCTTGCGAGGCGAACGCGTCGGTCGCCCAGGTGAACAACGCGGGCGCAGTCGCCTCGAACGGCCGGTCTGGTGGCATCTCGTCGGAGCTCACAGGTTCCCCCGGGGTTGATCGAGAGCCTGCCCGGCCGTGAACCCTCCGTCGACCACAACCGCGGTGCCCGTGACGTAGGACGCTGCTGGCGAGAGAAGGAAGTCCATCACCGCCGCGACCTCTTCGGCGGTGCCGTATCGCTTGAGCGCGGTCTGGTTGGCGTACCTGCGGTAGGCCTCGGGCGCCCGCGTCTCCACACCGCGGCTGAGACCCGTGTCTTGGATGGGGCCAGGACAGACCGCATTGATGCGGATGTCTTCGTACCCGACCTCGAGGGCGACGGTCTTGGCCAGGTTGATGACGCCCGCCTTCGCGATGCCGTAGGCAGACCTGCCGACCTGGCCGACGATTCCCCCCATCGACGACGTCATGACGATCGCGCCACCACCTCGCTGGCGGAGCGGCGGCAGCGCGGCACGGACACCGAGAACTACGCCCCGGAGGTTGATCGAGAGGAGATGGTCGAGCCCGTCCATCGACATGTCGTCGACCATCGCGACCATGTCGATCCCCGCGTTGAGAGCCACGGCGTCGACGCCTCCGAACTGCTCGACCGCGAACGCCACCATCCCTTCGTTGCTCCCCTCGACGCTGATGTCAGCGACGTACGCCGCCACGCCGTCGACTGTCTCGGTCCACTCGAGCTGCTCCGTGTCGCGATCGACGGCGACGGCGTGCTCGCCACGGGAGGCGACGAGCTCGCAGAGCGCCCGACCGATGCCGGACGCCCCACCCGTGACGACGGTCACGCGAGGGTCAGTGGAACTCATCGCACCCCATGCTCTGGTCGTCAGTCGCTCCGGAGCAGCGCGACCACGCAGGAACCGTTGCCGCCCGGCGTCTGGGGACCGCCGTCGATGCCCAGGCGACGGGGGTGTTCTCTTCGGTCTCCATCACGTCACGCCGGTGGGCAGCGAGAAGGTGGTGTTCGCGTCGCCGAGTCGCGGTGGGGCGCCGAGGGCGAACGGGCCGGCACCGGCTCTCCGCCACGGCAGGCCGACGATCCGCGTGGCGCCGAGGTCGGGGTGCTCGACGACGGCGAAGGACCCGCGTGACTCCAGATGCGCGTCCGAGAGCAGGTCGGCGGCCTGGCTCATTACCGATGCTCGCAAGCCCTCGCTGGCCCAGCGCGCCGCGAGGATGTCGGCGTCGTCGACGATTGTGACGGCAGCGACCGCCGCGTCGATCTCCACGCGCGACTCCCATCGGGCCGACGCCGAGCGCCACTCGTCACGAACGAGCTGCGTCGGTCGACCGAGGATCTCGAGGAAGATCTCCCACTCTTCGTCGCACTCGATCGCCAGCGCGACCCACCGTCCGTCGCGGGTCGCATACACCCCGTGGGGCGCGAAAGGGAACATCTCGCTGCCACGCGGGATCGTCGGATCGCGCCCGAGTGACACCTCGGCGACGAACTCAGCGACCGTCGTCGCGACGACCTCGGCCATCGACAAGTCGACGATCGTGCCGACTCGCCCGCCTCCGAGAGCCCAGGCTGCGATCAACGTGGCGCCGACAACCGAAGAGAGCGGATCGGCGAGCACCGACCCGAGTCGAGCGGGCTCTCCCTCGGAATCGAGCGTGAGGGCGGCAAGACCGCCGTAGGCCTGCACGTTGTTGGCGTACACCTTGTAGTCGGACAGTGGGCCGGTCGTGCCGAAGCCCGAGACGTGCAACACGATCGCATCGCGCGCCTGGGCGACCGCGCTCGGCACGACACCGAGGCGCTCCAGGCGCGCGAGACCGACATTCTCGATGACGGCGTCGGTACGCTCCAGGAGCCGCGCGACCGCGTCGTCGATGTCATCGGCGCCCGCGGCAACGCTCTGCTTCGAGAAGTTCGCGACCGCGAAGTATGCGCCACGCTCCGGTCCGGCGATGCCGTCCGCAAATGGACCGGTGCGGCGGTACAGGTCGAGTCGACGCGTGTCTTCGAGCCTGACGACTTCGGCGCCCATCGCGCCGAGCAGCGAGCCGACGATCGGGCCCGCCAACACGTGGGTGAGCTCGGTGACCCGAAGCCCTTCGACGCGACCGTGGTGGCCCTGCGGCGGTGCCGCGCCGTGCTGCTGCGACCCGCGCTCGATCGTCCGAACCGTCCACGGCGCGGCGGGGACCTGCGCGGCGACACCCTCGCCGAGGTCTTGGCGTGCGAAGAAACTTCGAGCAAGGAACTGCGCGGAGTGAAGGATCTCGTCCGGCCCGTTCACGGGCGTCGAGGGCACGCCATGGCGCTGCAGCTGGTCGGCGCAGCTCGCCTTGTCCTGGTCCGCCGTCCAGGCCCGGACTCTCTCGGTGATTATCGCGGCGTGCTCGGCGCGCGCGATCCGCATCTCGAGCCCATTGGTCCATGCCGGGCCGCCGAGGCATTCGACCATGCCCTTCCATTGGTGGTCCTCGATCGCGGCAATGCGCACGAGGCCGTCGCGGCACGGGAACAAGCCCGACGGTGCCAGGTAGCGTCCGCTCCCGGCCCGGCCCGGGCACCGGAAGATGAGGTGCGCGCACTCCGGGAGCGCACCCGTGAACATCACCGCTTCTTGGGCCGACACCTCGAGGTGCACCGGCGCGGCTCCGCTCCGGTGGAGATCAAGCCCGTGCAGGGCTGCCAGTGCCGAGACCTGCCCGACGGCGCGCAGGGCGACGACGCCGGGCGCGGAGACCGGCTCTCCCGCGCCCGTCGAGTCGATGGTCGCGAGCAGCCCGCCCGATGCCTGCGCGATCAGCTCGCCACCACGGTGTCCCGACCGCGGCCCGGCGAGCCCGAAGGGGGCGACCGTCACCCACACCGACGGGTTCTGCTGCTGCACCGCCTGGACGTACTCGTCGACGTCGTCGATCCCACGCACCTGGTCGTCGACGACGAGATCGGCACGCCCGATCAGTGTCGCGACCTCATCGGGCGAGGCGTCGACCACTACTTCCTTGGTCCGATCGAGCACGAGGGTCAGCGGGGAGCGCGAGGAGGAATCGAGCCCGCGTCCGACGCGATCGACGCGCCGCGCTTCCTCGACCAGCTTCGTCACCGACGCACCAAGGAGTCCGAGCGTCGTCGTGGCAACAGACCCGGCGACGCCGTCACCGAGCTCCACCACCCGGATGCCGGTGAGGAATGGGGTCGGCTCGCTGCTCATGCGTCAGCCGAGTCTCCGAGCCCTCGTTGCAGATCCGACCGCAGCGAGTGCTTCTTGATCTTCCCCGAGGGCGTCCGCGGGAACTCGGTCACGAGGCGCAGCTCCTCGGGCCACTTCTGGCGCTGGATCCCGGCAGTGCCGAAGTGCGCGCGCACCTCGTCGAGCTCGAGGGGTGGGCGACCGGGGATCAGCGCGTAGAAGGCGCACGTGCGCTCCCCGAGTCGGGCATCGGGAGCGGCGACGACCGCGACCTCGGTGACACCCGGAAGTCGGATGAACACGTCCTCGACCTCCGCGGCGCTGATGTTCTCCCCGCCCCGGATGATGATGTCCTTCTTGCGATCGGTGATCGTGACGTAGCCGTCCGCATCGGCAGATCCGAGGTCGTCGGTGTGGTACCAGCCCTCGGGATCGATGGCAACCGCGGTGAGCGCCGGGTCGGTGTACCCGAAGAAGAGCTCCGGGCCCCTGGTCAGGATCTCACCGACCTCACCGGGCCCGACGTCACGACTGGCGTCGTCGACGATCCGGACGTCGCACCCCGGCAACGCGCGCCCGTCGGTGTACTTGCGATGCTCGGGCGTGTCGAAGCGATCCGAACCCACCGAGGTCGGATGCTCGGTGGAGCCGTAGCAGCGGGTCACGTCGATCCCCGCGGCCTCGGCGCGGTCGGTGACGGCGGGGGGCACCGGCGCGCCGCCGAAGCCGGTGCGCTCGATCAGGGCCGCGTGCGCCGGCGTGAAGCTCGGCGCGTCGAGCAGCCCGGTGACGAAGATGGGCGGGCCGCCGGCGGACGCAATCTCCGCCTCCTTCATGATCGCGAGCGCTCGGTTCGGATCCCATCGGTCGATGATGTGCGACGCGTGATGGCGCACGAGTGGGAGCAGAGCGCCGCCGATCATGCCCATCGAATGGGCAAGGGGCGCAGCGGCGAGGATCGGTCGTGTCGGCGAGACGTCGTAGCGCGCGAGCTGCTCGATCTCGGCGGTGAACGAGTTCCCGGTGTGGATCACGCCCTTCGGGTCCGCGGTCGTGCCGCTCGTGAACCCGATCACCGCCGGCGCCATGGGATCGACCGAAGGGATCCTGCTCAGCGGGTCGGCGTCGACGACCGTCTCGAACGGGACTCCCCACGACGGGCAGCGCTCGCCCACGACCACGACCTGCTCGAGATCGGGAAGGCCGGACCGGATGCCTTCGAGGCTCGCCAGGTAGTCGAGCTGCCCGAACGCGTCCATCGTGACGTGCAGGCGCGGCCGAAGCTGGTCGAGGACGAAGCGGACCTCCTTCGCCCCATACAAGTGCACGATGGGCACCACGACGGCTCCTGCCATCGCGATGCCGTACAGCGCGATCAGGGCCTCGACGCGGTTCGGCAGCTGGTAGGTGACGAGATCGCCGGGCTCGATGCCTCGGGCACGCAATCCTGAGGCGAAGCGCCGCGCCGCCTCTTCGACCGCGGCAAAGGTGCCGCGATACGGCGCGGTCTCGGACCAGATCCGGACCTCGAGGGCGTGACACGGCTCGAGCCGCCGGATCAGGTACTCGCCGAGGCCGAGGTCGAGCCACAGCGCTTCGTGGCGGTACCGCGCTTGGAGTGCCGCGGCGGGAGACCGCAGCAGGGGTGCGTACGGCACCTGATGATCCTCCGGACCCTCGTCGACCGGCTCCTGGACACTAGGACATCTTCTGGTTTCTTGCCTGACGCCGAGGGGCAAGGGGCGCGGCTGCATTGACAACTGGCCAATGAGACACTAATAGTTCTCTTGTTCTGTCCGGACGCCGTGCCATCGAATCGACGAAGGCAGATCGGAGGGGGAAGGTGCACTTCGCATCGAGGAGAGTTCGCGCACGGACGTTGGTCGTCGCGACCGTCATGGCCGTCACGTTGGTGGCTGCAGGTGACGCCATGGCCGCAGTGCCGCAGCGAACGCCGAGTCAGTCGGTTCCGGGATTCGACGGCAAGACCATCAAGGTTTCCGGGCTCGGGCTCGCGGCGAACTTCTTCGATTCGCCGGTCGGAGCCCAGGCCCGGTTCAAGCGGGCCAACGACGACAACGAGCTCAACGGTGTCAAGATCGAGTTCGGCGAGTTCGCCGACGACAAGAACGACGCCGCGACGTCAGTCTCGGAAGCACGGCGCTTGGTCGAGCAGGACAACGTGTTCGCGATCGTGCCGCTGATCTCTGCGTCGGCACCCGGCGCCTACCTCAACCAGCGCAAGGTCCCGTTCTTCGGCTGGGGCTTCGACAAGGCGTACTGCGGCAAGGGAGACACGCTCTACGGCTTTGGGTTCAGCGGCTGTGTCCTGCCGCCGGACCCCACCAAGGTGCCGGACTTCAGCGCCGGCAATCCCTACCGGTACCTGACGCAGGAGAAGGGGATCAAGAACCCGACGATCGCGGCGATCGGCACGGACACCCCGGCCGGGAAGGCGTCGATGAAGTCGTTCATCGCCCAGGCCACGGGCAGCGGCTTCAAGGTCGTGTGGGCCAAGCCGGTCCTGCCGCCGCCGCCCGCGGTCACCGGTGACTACTCGCCGTACGTGCAGGAGATCATGACCTCGGACAACGGCAAACCTCCGGACGCGTTCTTCCTAGCGGCGAGCCTCACCGACGCGCTGAACATGCCGAAGGCATTCGCGAACGCCGGGTACGACGGCATGCTCATGAGCTCCTACTACTCGGATGCCCTGGTGAAACCCCTCGCCGGTACGTTCGTCGCCATGCAGTTCGCGCCGTTCGAGCAGAATACGGCCGGAATTCAGCAGATGAAAAAGGATGTGGAGGCCTTCAAGCCGGGCACGAAGCCGACCACCACGATGGCCGCCGGCTACTTCGCCGCCGACTTCTTCATCAAGGCGGTGAAGAAGACTGGGACCAAGAACCTCACTCGTGATGCGTTGCAGAAGACGGCGGCGCACATGACGTACCAGATCAAGGGATCCGTCGGACCGACGCAGTATCCGAAGGCGTTCCAGGCTCTCAACACGTACTGCGCGGGGATGGTGAAGAGCGACGGCAGCGCCTTCACGGTGACGGAACCGTTCACGTGCACGAACCACTTCACGCCGGTCAAGAAGAACGCACCTGACGAAGTCGGCTGAGCATCGGGTTCGCCGCCGCAGCGCTAGCCCCAAGACGTTGATCGCGCCTTGCACGTCGGTCAAGGCCGCGGGCGCTGAAGTTGTCGGAGGCCGGCGAGTTCAGCGCGTTCCTGCTCGGCGGCCGCGCCGCGGTTACATGACCGGAGCCGCGATCAACATCGACGGCGGCACCGACTTCTGACCGTCAGTTCACACGAGCTCGTAGATCTCGTAGGTCAGTCCGGTCCCGTCGAACTCGCTCTTCCCGACCGCTTGGACCCGCGTCAGCCACGCGTAGCGCTCGTCACCGGTCTCGAACAGCGGAGCCGAGTACGAGAAGGCATTGGAGGTGTCGCCGCGGCCCTGGTAGGCGACGTAGACGATGGCCCCGTCGTCCGTCTTCAGGGTCAGACGGACGTCGATCTTGATCCGGCCGTCGGGCTCGATGGCCGCCCAGTCGGCAGCGGCGTGCCCGTGCAACGAGGCCTTGAACCGCTCGCCTTCGAATCGGGCGCCCACGATCTCGCTGATGAGCCGGGTCCCCGTGGGCCCTTCTGAGATCGTGGCCATTTCGCCCAGCTGGTACGTGGCGGCACACAGCGGCCGCAGCTCGAGGGTCACGACGGGTCGCCGTGGTCGACGCCGAAGAGGAAGCGATCGGCCACGCGGTGCGCGTTCATGATCGTCGTCTCCTGCACACCGTTGAGAAACAGGCCGTCGAAGCCCTCGGAGTGCATCCCGGCCTGGATGTCGGGGATGTTCTTCAGGTCCTGGGCGAGGAAGGGCCCCAGATCCGCCTCGCGCCAGTTGGGGAACACCTCCCAGATCGTCGTCGGCTGCTCGCCTGGAGCGAAGTGCTCGATGCAGAAGACGTCCCAGATCGACGAGTCGGGGTCGTCCCCGTCGGGCCGCATGCGGTAGCCGAGGACGGAGCACTTCTCCACGAGGATGACCATCGTGGGGAACACGTGGTAGTCGCCGTTGCCGGCGAAGTACTCCTGGATGGACATCTTCGGGTAGTCGACACCCTCGTCGAGCGCGAGCTTCTCGGCCAGCTCCAGGTACTGCACCATGGCCGGCACGCCGGGAGGCAGCTCCATCGTCGCCAGCTGTGCCGCGGCGCGCGCATCGCGCTCTGTCTGCATCGCCTGCAGTGCGCCTTCCAGGTAGCGCATCATGTTGGCGTAGACCTCGGGCCGGCCCATGATCTCGGCCCACTCCGCGTTCCGCTCGTCCGTCTCCGGCCGCTCCGAGTACTTCGACACCGCGTGATTGCGGTACGTGAAGGTCGGCGCGAATGGCGCGTGCGCGAACTCCTCGACCGAGGCCGGTCGAGCCGAGGGCTCCAGCCCCTCGAAGGGGCGCAGGACCTGCGGGTGCGTCCCGGGCGTGTGGTACCCCTCGACGAAGGCGTCGATGACGGCCTTCCAGTTCGCGGGCACGTTGACCCGCTTGCGCCACTTGTAGCGCATGTCGTGGAGCCGGAACGGCGTGAGCAGCGTCGGGAGTGGGTCGAGCCACTCCAGCAGGGGCTCGGGATCCGGTGCCGGGTTGACGAAGACCCAGCCACCCCACGTGTCGACGTGCACCGGCTGCAGGGCCCAGTCGGCGTCGGCACGATCCGAGTACTCAGCCGGGCAGTGCACGAAGGTACAGCCACCGTCGAGCGAATAGCGGAACCCGTGGAAACGACAGCGGAACTCATCGACCCGACCCGACCCGCTGATGAGCTTCATGCCGCGGTGACGACACGCGTTGTGCATGGCGTGGAGGGAGCCGTCGGCCTGGCGCACGACAAGGATGGACTGATCGCCGATCGTGTACTCCTGGAACGCGCCCGGACCCACGAGGTCCTCTTCTCGACACGCCATCTGCCAGACGCTGCTGAAGAGCCGTTCGTGCTCCAGCCGCGCGAAGTCAGGGTCGAGGTATCGTCCCTTGGGCACGAAACTGTCTCCGAGGGCCCAGCGTTCCGGGACCAGACCGCTCGTCGCTGCCGACCGAGTCGATGTGCTCACCGTCGATTCCCCCTTCGCCTCCGCGCATCGGGACAATAACACAACTTCTGTACTTCCGTTCCGCCGAGGTCCCGCTCAGACGAAGAGTGAGTAGTCGACCTGACCCGTGCGCTGGATGGCCGTCCAGCCGCCGTCGACGTCGAAGATCTCCCCGCAACAGAAGCTGGCGGCGTCGCTCGCCAGGAACACGACCGCCGGCGCGACCTCGGCTGCCGTGGCCATCCTCCCGAGCGTGCTCGCGCGCATCACTCCCTCCAGCAGGTTGATCGGGACCGCCTTGCGAAACTCGTCCATCATCGGCGTGTCCATCTCCCCCGGCGACACCGAGTTCATGCGCACACCGGTTTCGCGGAACAGCGTGTGCGAGCGGCGGAGCGTGTAGAGCTGCACCAGCTCCTTCGTGAACATGTACGGATCGTCGGCTTCCTCGGCATGGGGTCCGGCGAGCTCGAGCCCGCTCGCGAAGTCGGGAGCGTCGAGGATCGTCTCCAGCGTCTCGCGGTGCTCGGGCCAACCGTTCCCCGCGTTCGACGAGACATGGACGACGCGACCCGCATCGCCCATGTCGGGCACAACGCTCTCCGTCAGGTGGCGCAGACCGAGGAAGTTCACCCTGAGGACGTCGAGCGCCGGCTTCGACTGAGGGAGCCCCGCAACGTTGCACAGCACCTGCACCGCGTCGCCCTCGAGACCCGCGAGCGCACCGTCGATCGAGCTGGGGTCTCCTATGTCGACCAGGCGGCCGTCGACGCCGTCCACCTCGATTGGCACGATGTCGAAGCCGATGACGCGGCCACCCGCCTCGGCGATGAGCCGCGCGACCTCGCTGCCGAGCCCGCTGGCGGCACCCGTGACGATGGCCGTCTTTCCGTCGAACCTGATGTCCATGGTGCCCCCTTCATGTGGCGACGTTCGGGCGACCGCGAGCGGTGCGCCTCATCGCGGGATCTGTTCCCACCAGCTCGTGAACTCGGCGTCGTCGAGCGGCAGATCGCCGACACCGAACTGTGACGCCGGCCAGCGGGCCGCAGGTTGGTCGAGTGGAGAACGCGGGTGGCGGATGCCGTACCACAGGTGGTGCCGGCGGTGCAGGAAGCGCCACTCACCGGCGTGGCGCTCGTAGCGGTCCTCGTACTTGATGAGCTGCTCGATGAAGCCGTCGTCGCGGTTCTGCGAGAAGCAGTGCGCCCAGACCTCGCCGTGCGCATGGTCGTCTTCGTCGAGGTCGATGAGGTGGTTCGCCACGAGGATCACGGCGAACACGTTCGCCGCCATCGTCTCGCGCATGAGTCGCTCGAGAGCCTCGGGCCCCTCTCCGAACTCGCCGAACCGGGCGTGCGGGACGAACAGCGAGACCATCGCCTCGGCGTCACGCCGCTCGATCGACCGGGCGTACCGCAGGGGCAGCGCGCGGATCTCCTCCCGAGCGAGGAACTCGGCGATCGCTCGGGACTCGGCGGTCATCGCTTCTCCGCTCCGGCAGTGACGTTGATGTCCTGACCGGTGATCGCCGACGCGGCGTCCGACGCCAGCCACAGCGACACGTCGGCGACCTCCTCTGGCTGCACGAGTCGTCCGAGGGCCGAGCTGGCGGTCAGCCGCCGCAGCACCTCGGCGGGCGCGCTGTCTTCCTGGGCTGCCAACCGGCTCACGTAAGTCTCGACGAGCTCGCCGGCGACGGTCCCGATCACGAGGGTGTTGACCCTGATCCCGAGGTGACCCACTTCCATCGCCAGGGTCTGCGCCAGCGCTATCAACCCGAGCTTGGCGACCGCGTAGTGCGACTTGCGGGGGAGCACTGATTTCGCGGCCGCGGACGAGAAGAACTGGATGTTGCCTGCCTCTGCGGGGATCATCGCCTGTCGGAGCACCTCTCGCGAGAGCAGCATCGGTGCGGTGATGTTCGTCGCGAGTGTGTCGTTCCAGTTCTCCAACGTCATCTCGGCGACCGGCTCGTCACGACCCGGAACGGCCGCGTTGTTCAAGAGGACGTCGAGGCGGCCGAAGCGCCCGATCACCTCGGCCACGAGGTCGCGGCAGGCACCCTCGTCACGGATGTCGGTGTCACGCACGAGCGCGTCCGTGCCGGATCCGGCGAGCATGGCGGCCGTCTCCTCGAGGAGCGGGCGACGACGGGCTGCGAGCGCCACGTCTGCGCCCGCGGCCGCGTAGCGCGACGCGAGCACACGTCCGATCCCCGTCCCCGCTCCGGTGATCAAGGCGACCCGCCCTCGCAGCATCGTCACGTGAGCCTCCTCGGTCGGCGCGCTATCGGCTCAACGAAGAAGGCGGACAGGGGCGGTGCTCGATGGAGCGCCGGCGATCCTCGAGCCGAGCCGTCATCGTCGGCATGGTGTTGGAGATTAGGACATCTTCTGCTCTTCTGCCGCAAGGCGCGGCCGCTTGGCTGCACGAGACAACAGGACATAGTCTGTCTCGTCGCGCACCGGATCGGAGAGTCTGTCACCATGTCACGTCTAGGGGGATGGGAGCCGGAGTCGACGCACGATCGGCTGGACCGGCTGGAGTCCCTCGCCGAGATCCGCCAGCTCCCGCTCCGCTACGCGCTGGCGCTCGATTCCCGCGACATGGACTCACTCGTCGAGCTGTTCCAGCCCGACGTGCGCGTCGGTCGCGACGCGACTGGGCGCGACGCTCTCAAGCAGTGGTTCATCGCGAGCATGAGCAAGGTGACGACCACGGTGCACCTCGTCGCCAACCACATCGTCGACTTCGACGATCGGAACCGCGCGCGCGGCGTCGTGTACTGCCGCGACGAAGTGGAGTACCCGGAGCGGCGCGAGTGGCGCATCGGCGCCCTGCAGTACTGGGACAGGTATCGGCGCGTGGACGGCACATGGTTCTTCGAGCGCCGCGGGTTCCACCGCTGGTACCAGGTCGACGCCCTGCAGCGGCCCACGACCGGCGCTGGCGTCAACCAGGGCGACGACCCGATCACGACGGGCGCGCTCCCCCAAGCCTTCGAGACCTGGCAGCCCTTCTGGGACACGGTCGCACGCCCATGAGGTGACGACGATCATCACGGCTACGGGTCCGTCGCGGACCTCAGTACTCGGAAAGCAAGCTTGTTCGGCCCGGCACAGGAGCCGGCCCCAGGAGAGGAAGACACCACATGGAAGCAACCCGCCTTCGCGATCGCCTCATCTACGAGTCGGCCGACGGGATCGCGACGCTCACGCTCGACAACGGCGCACAGGCGAACCTGCAGGACCACGACATGGTGTGGGCGTTCGACGAGGCGCTCGACCTCGCCGAGGCCGACTACGACGTCAAGGTCGTCGTGATCAAGGCGAACGGCAAGGGCTTCTGCGCGGGGCACCTCGGCTCCGGCGACTACCCCGAGTTTGTGGAGAACTTCGAGCGGAGCGGAACCACGTGGACGGGCCAGTCAACGCTATTCCTCGAACCGGTGCTCCGCCTCTGGGAGTTCCCCAAGCCGACGATCGCCGCAGTGCACGGGTACGCGGCCGGTTGCGGGACGTACTGGGCCTTGCTCCCGGACATCACCATCGCGTCCGACGACGCCTGGTTCCAGATGCCTCACGTCAAGCTCATGGGCCTGCCCGGAGCCGAGACCATGATCGAGCCGTGGTTGTTCATGAACTGGAAGCTCACCTACGAGTATCTCTACCGGCGGCAACGCCTCACCGCTCAGCAGGCGCTCGAGTTCCATCTGGTGAACCACGTCGTGCCACACGACGACCTCGTGTCGACGACCTACGGCATCGCGGCCGAGATTGCTGAAGCGCCTTTGACTACCCTCCGGGCGACCAAGCTCCTCGTGAAGCGCGCCTGGGAGCTGATGGGGCTGCGAGTGCACCTCCAGATGTCCAACGACATGGTGACGCTCGCCGCGCACCACACCGACGTCCGGGAAGTGATCCACAAGAACATGCAAGATCTGAGCGATCAAGGACGCGACCCCGGCAAGGGGGGATGGGTCAGCGGGTGAAGCGGAGCTCGAGTCGGTCGAACGTCGTCATGAGCGCCGACCGACGACGGATCGGGGGCGAGACGAGCTCGATGCCGGTCCAGCGGCGCGCCATCTCGCGGATCAGCATCGTCCCCTCGCGTCGGGCGAGATGCGCGCCGAGACAGAAGTGCTCCGCGAAGCCGAAGGCCAGATGGCCGGTCGGGGCGCGGTCCACGCTCCATTCGTCCGCGTCGTCGCCCCACTCCTCCTCGTCGCGGTTCCCCGAGACGTAGGCGAGCAGCACCGCGTCGCCGGCGCGGATCGTGGCGCCCCGTAGCCGGACATCGGTCGTGGCCTGGCGCGCCATGCTCGCGACGGGCGTCCACCAGCGCAGCGTTTCCTCTACCGTCGGTGCCGCGAGTGTGTCGGCATCAGTGAGGATCCGGCGGGTCTGCTCGGGTGCCTGCGACATCGCGTAGAGCATCCCAGCGATCAGGCTCTGCGTCGTCTCGCTGCCGGCCGCAAGGAGGCTGATCGCCCACCACACGACCTGGGTCGGCGTCAACGGCTTCTCGTCGACGGTGGCGCTCGCGATGATCGAGAGATAGTCGTTCCCAGGGTTGGCATGGCGCTCTTCGAGCAGTGCCTCGAGATAGGGCACGACCTCTGCGTACATCGCGGCCATCGTCTCGGGGGTCTCTCCGCCGCCGCCCGAGTTCGAGATCGCGGTCGACCAGCGCACGACCCGCTGCCAGTCGTCTTGAGGGACGCCGAGGAGACCGGAGAACACGTTGACCGGGATCGGCTCGGCGAGCGTCGTGATCGCGTCGAACGGCGCGTCGGGAACCTGGTCCAGCGCGTCGGACACGATGTCGCGGACCGTGCCCTCGATCGCGTTCACGTGCGCCGGCGTCAGCTCCCGGCTGATCACCCTGCGGTGCTCGAGGTGCTCGGGCGGGTCGAGGAAGAGGACCGAGTCACGAGGCGGGCGAGGGAGCCCGTCGCGGATCTTGACGATGTCGCCGAGGATCGCGATGTTCGCCGAGGAGAACAGCTCCGGGTGCTTCGAGATGAAGCGGATGTCCTCGAACTTCGTGATCACCCAGAATGGGCCGCCGGCGTACCAGTGCACCGGGTCTTCGCGGCGAAGCCGCGCGAAGGTGGGGTGCGGATCCCCGAGGTAGAAGTCGGGCTCGTCGAAGCGCACGTCGGCGGTGATCGAACCTGCGGTCATGGTGCCCCCTCGTGCCCATAGTTAGCACAACGGTGTCGCGCGGACTGCGCCCCGTCTGTCATGGCTGCTCCGTCGGCTGTGCTCTCCTGCCGGACTGCGTCATCGCGTCATTCGCTCGTATCGACCACGAACCGGCCCTGCATGCCGCCGCGTGCGATCTCATCGAGCGGGCCCTCCACCTCGCCGAGCGCGACGACCTGCCTGATCTTGCCCAGGCTCTTCGGCTTCATGTCGGCGCCGAGTCGCGCCCAGATCTTGCGACGACGCTCGATCGGTGTCGTCACCGAGTCGATGCCGAGCACCGACACGCCGCGCAAGATGAAGGGCAGGACTGTCGTGTCGAGCTGCGCCCCGCCGGTGTTCCCGCTGGCGGCGACTGCGGAGCCCGGTACGAGCCGCGTGATGATACCGCCCAGGGTCGCACCCCCCACGCAGTCGACCGCGCCCGCGTAGGTCGCCGGCATCAGCGGTTTCGGCGTCTCGGCGAGTTCGGCCCGGTCGATGACCGAGGTGGCGCCGAGCTCGCGCAGCCATTCCTCCGCGCCCGGCTTCCCGGTGCTCGCCACGACTTCGTGACCGAGTCCCGCCAGGATGCTGACCGCGACGCTGCCGACCCCGCCAGTGGCGCCGGTGACCACGACGGGCCCGGAACCCGGTGCGAGCCCGTGGGCCTCGAGCGCGAAGATCGACAACGCCGCGGTGTAGCCGGCGGTCCCGATCGTCATCGCGTCGTCGACGTCGAGGCCCGGCGGCATGGGCACGAGCCAGCCCGCGGGCACGCGCGCGAGCTGGCTGAAGCCGCCGTGGTGCGAGACGCCGAGGTCGTACCCGGACCCGATCACGGTCTGGCCGACGCGGAGCTCGTCGCGGTCGCTCTCCAGCACCTCGCCGGCCAGATCGATGCCCACCACGAGCGGCGAGATCCGAGCCACCCGACCGTCGGCCGACGCGGCGAGCGCGTCCTTGTAGTTGACGCTCGATCGCTGCACGCGGACGAGCACCCCGTGCTCGCCGAGCGCGTCCAAGGGGAGCTCCTCGACCCCACGGGTGAAGGCGCCGTCGTGGGTACGGGCAACGAAGGCCCGGAAGCTCCTGGGCGTGGTCGACATGGCAATCCCCTCGATCTGCGGTGGCCCCGGCGCCGGCGACCGGCCGAGCGTTTGTACATATGCTGTGCAGATGTCTAGTCGTCCGGACGAGCCCGCGCACCTCCTCCGGCGCTGGCCATGAACGCGGAGCAGCTGCTCGACCGCGCGATTACCACGGCGGGGAGCGAGGACTTCGGTCCCGACGGTGACGATGCGCACGCCGCGCTTCGCGTGCTCGTGCAGTCGCTCGACGAGGAGGCCGGCTTGAGCCCCGAGTCGGACGCCTCGGTGGCAGCAATGATCGAGTCGGTGCTCGTGCGCCGCTTGCAGATCGAGCAGTGCTATGCGGCGCATCCGGAGATTGGCGACGAGACCATCGACGCCGTGCTCTTCGGGCTCGGGATGCCCCGGACGGGTTCCACCGCGTTGAGCTTCCTGCTGGCCAAGGACCCCGCGATCCGCTACCTCCGCGGGTGGGAGGCATCGCAACCGACCCCGCCGCCGGAGCTCGCCACCGAGGACCGCGATCCGCGCTTCATCGCCGCGAAGGCGGCCATGAGCGGCTTGGGGTCGCTTCCTCCGGAGATCAAGGCGATGGTTCCGACTGCCCCCGACGGACCGGCCGAGTGCCTCGACCTCATGAGCCTCTCGTTCACGTCGCAGGCCTTCGACGTCGTCGCCCAGACACCCTCGTACGGCGCATGGCTCGTCCACGGCTGCGACTACCGCCCCTGCTACCGGTACCACCGCCGGGTGCTGAAGCTGTTGCAGTGGCACCGCCCGCCGTCACGATGGCGGCTGAAGACGCCGGCGCATGTGTTCGGGATCGACGCGCTCGACGAGACCTACCCCGAGTCGCGGTTCGTGGTCACACATCGCGACGTGACCAAGGTGATCCCCTCGCTCGCAAGCTTCGAGACGGCCGTCGTACGGATGTTCACCGGGTCCGCGGACCCGCGATACGTGGGCCGGCACTGCGCCGACGTGTGGGACGCAGGGCTGCGCCGGCTGATCGACTTCCGTGACCGCGTCGGCGATCACCGGTTCTACGACATCGGGTTCGACCAGATGCAGTCCGACCCGATCGGGGTTGTCCGCGGCCTGTACGAGTGGCTTGGCGAAGACCTCACTGCTCGCGCCGAGGCGGCCATGCAGCGCTGGTGGGTCGCGAGCCAACACGACCGCGACCTCGGCGGGGGGCATCGCTACGCACCGGAGGACTTCGGCCTCGATGCCGGTGAGCTCGCCGAGCGCTTCGCGTATTACGGCGTGCGCTTCCCCGTCGCCCTCGAGAGCATGCCGTCGTGAAGACCGACCTGACTGGTGGCCTGCGGCCCGAACAGGACCTGATGCTCGGTGCCGCCCCTGAGGATCCGGAGATGCGTCAGGGCGTCTCCATGTGGATCAGCCTCGACGACCCGGCGCGGGGGCTCGGCTTCCCGCGCCTCGGGCTCGAGGCGGTCGCCTCCGAATGGGACCGACCTCGACACATGTTCCAGGCGGCGTGGACGGACGGTCGGGTCGTGCTCGTCGCCGCGCCAGGCGCGCTCGCCCGCGGGGACGGGCCCGCGGGTCGTTCCACGGTCTGGTCCTCCGGCCCCTTCGAGGTGCGTTGCCACGAACCGTTCCGCCGCTGGACCGTGCACTACGAGGGCACCGCGATCGACACCACCGTGCAGGACCAGGTGGCCGGCACGGTCGACCCAGGCCGCAGTGTGGATGTCTCGTTCCACCTGGAGTGCGATATGGCGGTCCCGCCGTTCGTCCAGGGGACGCTCGGACGAGAGGCGCGGGGGCGAATGAGCGGTGACAGTGTCGAAGCCGCGTTCATGGGTGGCGTGGGCGGGTTCCGCTTCGAGCAGCTGTTTCGGGGCGAAGGCTCGTTCCGTGCGGGAGGAGGATCCGAGCAGACCTTCTCCTGCACGGGGCTTCGGATCCTGCGCCAGGGCGTGCGCGACACGCGAGGGTTCTGGGGGCACTGCTGGCAGTCGGCGCTGTTCCCGAGCGGCAGAGCCTTCGGATATATCGCCTACCCCCCCCGGCCCGACGGGTCGCCGAGCTACTCGGAGGGCTTCGTGTTCGACGGGGCGGGCGAGCTCGTTCCTGCGATGCTCGTGGAAGCGCCGTGGATGACGGACTTCGTGCCCCTCGGCGGGAAGGTGCCCCTCGTCCTCGAGTCGGAGCGGGGCACGGCGACGATCGCGGCCGAGACCTTCGTGTCGCTGGTTCACCGACAGCTCCCGGATTTCCCGCCGGTTCACCAGGGCTGCGTGCAGTACATGTGGGACGGTGAGGTGGCCTACGGGATGATCGAACGGTCGTACCCCGCTGACCAGATCAGCTGGTGATCGGCGATCTCAACCGGGAGCGAACGGCACGCTTGTGTAGCCGCGGACCGTGCTGGTGTGGACCCACTCGAGCCGGTTCTCGTCCACGTCCCACGTGGGAAATCGCTTCATGAGCTCGTCGAGAGCGACGCGCCCTTCGAGGCGAGCGACGGCTGCACCGATGCAGAAGTGGATCCCGTACCCGAACGCCAGGTGGCGGTCGATATCACGACGGACATCGAAGACGTCGGCGCGCGGGAAGTGCCGTTCGTCGCGGTCGGCGCTGCCGTTGAGGAACGCCATCTTCGAACCGCGCTCGACCAGCGTTCCGTGCAGTTCGACATCTCTCGCGACCCAACGCGCCTGGACGGGAGACGGGGCTTCGAAGCGAAGGGTTTCCTCGATCGCGTTCGGGATCAGGGTCGGGTCGTCGACGAGCAGCCGACGTTCATCGGGAAAGCGGGCGAGCGTCACTGCGGCAAAGGAGAGCAGTCGCGCCACGGTCTCAGAACCGGCGAGCGACAGCAGGTTCACGAACGCGTAGATCTCTTCGGTGGTCAGCTTGCGCTGCTCACCGTCCTCATCGTCGATCTCCGCATGCACGAGAGCTGAGATGAGATCGTCTTGTGGATCGGTGCGACGTTGCTCCAAGAGCTCCGGCAGCATGTCGAAGACGGCCGAGTCGAACTCACCCGAGGCCGACACGATGTCGTGTTCACGACGCGCCGACGCCACCGCGAGCTTGTGCCCGCTGGAACCCTCTTCCAGGTGCATCGCCGAGTCGACGACGTCTCGGAAGTCGGCTGCGAGGCCCTCGGGAAAGCCGAGCAGCGCCAGGATCACGGTCGGGGGCAGGAGTCCGGCGAAGCGAGCGACGAAGTCGAACTCCCCACCTCCGACGAGGGGATCCAGGAAGCCGGCGCAGATCTCGCGGATCTTCGGCTCGAGGTCTGCGATTCGACGCGGAGTGAAGGCCCGGCTCACGAGCTTGCGTAGGCGTGTGTGCTGCGGCGGATCCATCATGATCATCATCGGCACCGAGAACGCCTCGTCGCTGATGGCCTCGAGCACGATGCCGTGACTCGACACGAACGTCTCGTGGTCGAGCAGCCCGCTGAGCACGTCGTCGTATCGGCTGAGCGCGTAGAAGCCGTGACGCTCGTTGAAGTAGAGCGGCGCCTCTTCGCGCAGTCGGGCCCACACGGGGTACGGGTCTGCGTCGAGCGCGTAGTCATAAGGGTCGTAGTAGACGGCAGCTGTAGTCATCGTTCCCCCATTTGCGGACGGATGCGGACGCCGACTCTCTTCGCCCGTCGGCGCGGCTTGACAGTAGAGCAACAAGCTCACCGAGATCGACCAGCGTCACCCCGTCGGGGAGCGTGTCGTGGATGAGCTCACCGGTCGCGAGCGACACGATGACCTGGCCACCGTGGGCCACCGACATCAACCGTGCGGCGCGGTTTGGCGCCGTCCCGTAGTAGTCGCCGTCTCGGTACTCGGTTTCACCGCTGTGGGCGCCCATGCGGACGCGCAGCGGTACCGGGAGCGTCCACTCCTCCGAGGCGAGCGCTTCCTGCGCTTTTACCGCCGCGGCCACGGCATCGTGCGCGGTCGCGAACGCTGCGTGGATACCATCGCCGGTGGTCTTGACGACGTGACCGTCGTGCTTCTCGACCGAGTCGCGCAGGATCTTGTCGTGGCGGGCCAACGCCGCACGCATCGCCTGAGGGTGCTCCTCCCACAGGCGGGTCGAGCCCTCGAGGTCGGTGAACAGGAACGTCACCGTCCCGGTAGGTAGATCGCTCACGCCACCCCTCCACGCCACCGATACCTCGCCGGGATCATGACACGGGCTGCTTCGCGTCGGCTTCAGAAAACCACGATTGGCCTGTGGGCTTGCGGGCTCGGCGTGTGCTTTGCCCCATCAGATGACCCACGAAGCGGAGAGCGCAACAGCCACAGAAAGGAGGATGCGCGCCGGTCGAAACGGCTCCCGAAACTAGGGATGGATGGGTGACTCCGAGGTGCTCCTACCGTCGTGCAGGCCTGTGACCTGCGGAAACGCTTGCGCCCCCGGCAGGATTCGAACCTGCGCGCACGGTTTAGGAAACCGATGCTCTATCCCCTGAGCTACGGGGGCGGGGGATGGAGAAAAGGTGGCACAAAACTCGGTGTCGTGTCGGTATGGGGCGTTGGAATGTTGGGAAGGGCTCCGTGATTGGTCTTGGCGAGCCCGATGGGCCGCCCGTATGCGCTTTGGGGCGCGCTGATATCTCGGGCTGATGCCGAGGTGGTGGGCGGCTATGCCGCGAGTGCGGTGGGGTGTCGTTGTCGGTGGCGGTGGAGTGCGAGGCCGTTGACCATGAGGGCGTAGCCCAGCAGGTTGAGGAGTTGGCGCTCGTGGCCGAGGGAGTGGGCGCGGCGGAGCCAGAGGGTGTCGTCGAGGTTGCGGTT